>Ga0209976_10000041_pt1 | contig 97961 bp, 109 predicted proteins | sample SumtaG_FD_182806 | JGI IMG/M metagenome (GOLD analysis project Ga0209976, IMG submission 182806) | Deep subsurface microbial communities from Indian Ocean to uncover new lineages of life (NeLLi) - Sumatra_00157 metaG (SPAdes) (version 2) | ecosystem: Environmental > Aquatic > Marine > Oceanic... | reverse complement strand
ATAACCTACTCCATAATTTACTCCATTTTCTTTCACCGTCGCCTCTCCATTTTGCACATTTCCATCAAACAAGGCCACCAATTTTTCTGGAGGATTGCTCCAATTTCCTCCAGCCAAAACATGATCTACAATGCTTTCAAAAATATCCTGAGGCAATGCTCCAGAGAAAAATAAATCATTCACAAAAAAAGCCGGCGTCCCTCTCACTCCAACTTCCTGACCATAACTCTCATCTGCATTAACTTTTTCTTCATACTTTCCCTCATCCAAACAAGCATCAAATTCTTTCTCATTAAGTTTCAACTCTTTAGCCATTGCTTTCAAACTGGCCACACTCAAAGGAGAATCTCCCTGTGCTGCTTGCTGATTACCTGATGGAACTCCTGTCTTTACCCCACCTTTTTCATATACTTGTAATTTTCCCCACATCATCCCTACCAAAAAAGCCGCTCCGATCAAAATCACTGTCATTACAGGCAACAATTTGTCTTGCAATTTATCTAACTTAGCCATAATTTTCCTTTAATAATTTCTATTTCTTTTTCCAAGATATTGATTCTACCGGACACGACTCAATCGCTTCGTCAACCTTGCCCGCATCAAAATCATTTTCAGTTGCCTGGGCTTTTCCATTTTCTTTCACCACAAACACCGGATCAATTGACAGGCACAGCTGGCACCCAATACATGTCTTCTCATCAACATATGGCCGCTTCGACATATCGCCAACTATACCTACCAATCAAGCTTTTGTCAAAAATTAGTTTCTGTCTATGTAAACTAAATCACACTTTGCAACTTCTAACTTTACAATTACAGGAGGGTTCTATTTCTAGATAAATATTGAGAAGTTCAAAAACGAAAAATAGCCACTCGCTCAACCACTACCATAGAATTCACCCAAACTCCTAACTCTTTATCGCTCCAACCACTCGCTCAACCGCTACCGCATAAGCTGCCATTCTCATCGTCTCATCATCAAGCTCTTTATACTTTTTCCAAATCTTTAAAAAAGCCTTATCCATCACTTGCTTTAATTTATTAAACACTTTTTCTTTCTCCCATCTTTCTCCAGCTAAATTTTGCTTCCATTCAAAGTAACTTGTCGTTACTCCTCCAGCGTTTGCCAGCACATCCGGAACGCTCATAATTCTTCTCCGTTTTAAAATCTCATCAGCCTCCGGTGTCACTGGTCCATTTGCCAATTCAATAATTGCCTTTGCTTTGATTTTTTCTGCATTCATCTTATTAATCACATTTTCCAACGCCGCTGGTACTAACACATCCACATCTAGCTCTAATAACTCCTCATTACTAATTTCCTTTCCCTTTTTTAAATCACATACACCCCCCACACAATAACATCCAGTCACCTGACCTTTTTCTTTTTTACACTTTAAAGTCAATTCTGCATTCAGTCCCTCAGGCACATAAATTCCTCCCTTACTATCAGACACTGCCACCACCTTATACCCCTCCTTCTCCGCAAAATATGAAAACCAATAACCCACATTTCCAAAGCCCTGAACTGCAATTGTTGTTTTCTTTTTTTTCAAACCTAATTTATTAACCAACTGCTCAAGTACATAAAATCCACCCAATCCCGTTGCTTCAGTTCTTCCTTCTGATCCACCTTCATCAACCGGCTTCCCTGTAAATGTAGCCCTCAATTTTTCTTTTTCTTCTCTTGTTACTTGTTCCTTATTACTTGCTACTTTGACGTATTCGTCAGTCATCCAACTCATCACCTGCGAATTCGTATTTACATCAGGAGCCGGCACATCCAACTCTGGCCCAAAATGATCAGCAAATTCTCTCGCATAAGCTCTACTCAATTTCTCCAACTCTCTCTCTGACATCTTCTTGGGATCCACAATCACTCCACCTTTTCCACCACCATAAGGAATTCCCACCACTGCACACTTCCACGTCATCCACATACTCAAAGCTTTTACTTCGTCTTCACTTACTTGCGGATGATATCTAATTCCACCTTTATAAGGTCCTCGGGCATCATTATGCTGCGACCGAAAAGCCTTAAAAGTCCTTGTCTCCACTTGCCCTGAGCTTGGCGAAGGGTCCATTTCTATTTCCAATTTCTTTGCAATTACCTTATCTGGTTTAGTTAACTTCTCAACCGTCTTTTCATCGAGCTTTAAAATTTCTGATACTTTTCTAAGCTGTTTTACAGCATTGTTATACGGATTACTCATTAACCTTCTTATAAATACTCTATTAATACTGACTCATCGTCATCCAACTCCCACCAACAGATCCTGTTAACAACCTTTCCGCATCCAATGCCGCCATGGTCCCAAACCCAGCTGCTGTCACTGCTTGCCGATAAACAAAATCCACTACATCTCCTGCCGCAAACACTCCTTCAACACTAGTTTGAGTTGAAAACTTTACTAACCCTTTATCATCCATATTTGCCATTGCCATTTCTAAACTCTGCTTTTCAAACCCCAACCGCGTCAACACATAACCTTTAGGGTTCAATCTTACCTGACCTTTAAATATTTCAGTCGCTGGAATATGTCCAATGGCAATAAACACCCCATCCATTGGCAGTTCCTGCTGCTCTCCACTCTTATTATTTTTCACCACAATAGCTTCCGCTTTTTCAGAACCTTTAATTTCCACCACCTCACTATTAAATAAAAACTCAACATTTTGCTTTTCCTGCACTCTCTTTTGCATCACTTTACTTGCCCTTAAAACATCTCTTCTATGAATCACTCCTACTTTTTTAGCATACTTTGATAAAGCCAACACCTCTTCCATCGCCGCATCCCCACCACCAACTACATAGGTTTGCGCCTTATCTTTATAAAACGGCGCGTCACACACCGCACAAGTAGATACTCCTCTTCCCATCAATTTTTCCTCTCCAGGAACTCCCAACAGTCTACTTTTTGCCCCAGAAGCAATTATCACTGTTTTCGCCCGATATTCCTCTTCGCCCACCCAAACTCCAAAAGGTTTTTGGGAAAAATCTACTTTTGTTACATTTACATCTTTTATTTCCGCCCCAAACTTTTTAGCTTGTTCTTTCATTTCCATCATCAAATCCGGCCCCATCACTCCTGCCTTAAATCCAGGATAATTCTCTACCTCAGTCGTCAACATCAACTGACCACCACTTTTTTCTCCAGCCAATACCAACGGTTTCAACTCTGCTCTAGCTAAATAAATTGCCGCCGTATACCCCGCCGGCCCAGCCCCAATAACAATCACTTCTCTTTGAGTTTCACCATGTGACTGACTAGCTTGCACAGCTGTTTGATTTTGATCCATTATGCTCAAGCTTTCTTCAATAATTCCTCATATCCAGCCTTGCCAGCAAACCCTATCTTTCTCTCTACTTCTTCACCTCTATTAAACAGTATCACAGTCGGAATACTCATTACTTGATATTTTTGTGATAATTCTTGATTATTGTCCACATTCACTTTCATTACTGAATATTTATCATTTGTCTCATCAGCTAACTCATCAAGAACAGGAGCTGCCATCTTGCACGGACCACACCAATCAGCATAAAAATCAACTAATACCGGCTTATCTGCCTTCAGCACTTTTGTATCAAAATCATCTTGACTTATATTAACTGCTGGCATAAATCTCCCTTAAAGCTACTAACTCCTAATTATTAGCTTACATCAAACAAACTCTTAAGTATTTTATCAACTACACTACTAAAAACACTTGCCCAACAACACACAAGCAAACAACAACAATCCATGTACAGTCAAGGAAAATATCGCCAGCCAGGCAAAATAACCGTGCCAATAAGTTAAAGGAAAATGTCCCATTTTATCTTTCTTATCTTTCCCCGGCCTCTCTCCTGCCCATGGAGCTCCACCCCGAGCCCAAGGCATAGCATAACACGTCGCAAAGTTAAGAAAGAAAAATAATAACGCCAACCACGAAGACAGCCTTCTCCAAGTTATTCCAAACACTTTTGGCAATCCCAAAACAGTCTCAGAATCACCCTCCCCATGACTACCACCTCCACACAAATCCGAAAAATAAAATTTATCAATCACTTCCACTCCATGTGGACCTATCTCAATTATTTCTGGAGCATATTCCCTTCCACATAAATGCTGCCCCACATGTCCATCCAAATCCCACATTTTCGCCCCATCAGTAAAATCATATACTTTTCCCTCAACTACTACCAAACATTTCTCTCTTTCTTCCAATTCATGCTCAATTTCTTCCCAATTTACGCATCCACTTTTACCTAAATCTTCATCAGCCAAAACTCCTTTTGCACTAACAAATAACAACACTCCTACCACCACTATCGCTACCAAAACTGCTGAAAAAATCTTTTTCCATCCAAAACTATTTTCTCTGCACCCATCACACCCAGCACAATTTGCACTTTTCATACATTCACGATAACAACAACAGCCACCCACTGACAAGTAGTAACAATATTCCCAATGACAACTTCATCCACTTTTCTGCCTTATGCTCCCACTCCTTCATTTCCACAATTTTCTTCCCCCGCCATACCAGCACCAACACCACAATCAAAGGCAACACAAACAATAAGTTATAGTACAAAAAATACCCCACTACTATCGGCAACGCCATACCAGAGTTTGCCAAAATCGTCGCCGTTCCCACATAAAGTGGTAATGAACAAGGTGTTTCCAAAATCGTCACTGCTATTCCCAATAAAATTACTCCCGGCACACTCACCTTCTCAATCAATCCCATTAATTTTTCTTTACTCACTCCCGGAATTCGCAAATGAATTGGCGATTCCGGCCACACCACATCTTTTAACATAATTATTGCTGCCACTCCCAAAATTGCTCCCACCACCTTATTAACGATTCCTACTGATATTACTTGCTGAATTTGACTCACTAATGAATAAAACGCCAAGCCAATTAAAAGATACGTTAAAAACACAGTCACAATATAAATCAACCCAATCTTTACCACCTTTTCTGGTTTTTTAGCAAACACAATCAAATACCCCAACAACATCACCATCATCCCAATCGCACAAGGATTAATCCCATCAGCTAACCCCGCTATAGTAACCAACGGAAAACTCACCAACCCGCCATGTTGTTCTAAATAACATCCGACTGCTGTACAAGGCTCCATAAACGCCATCTTAAATCAAAACTTACCTGCCGACAAGCCTACATCTTGGCTTGTAGTAGGAAAGTAGCTACAATAATCTCATGAAACAAAAAACTCCCCCTCCACAACCCAAATCAAAAACAAAACCAATTGATTTAAAAACCCCTCAACCAGAAGACTCTCCTCCAACCACTCTTCCCACCAACAAACCAAAAACTGGACTTATCATTACTCTAATCGTTCTTCTTCTTGCAGCTCTTGGGATAGTTGGATATCTTGCTTATAAGAACTATCAGCTAAAAATTTCTTCCACCCTCTCCACTTCTCCAACCCAAACTCCAACATCCACCCAACCCACTTTAAAACCTGCCACTTCTTCCCCAACCACCCCAGAAACAGACACCACCATCCCCAATTGGGAAACCTACACCGAGCCAAACTTTTCTATCCAATACCCTTCCGATGTCGAATTATCATTTCAAGAAGACACCATCTACCTCAGTAAATGGGGCCCCACCCAAAAACCAGAAACCGAATTTTATGATGGGATTAGTCTCAGCTTTACCATCAAACAACTCTCAAACCAAACGTTAGAACAATACACCGATACTCAAATTCAACAAGAAAAAGATATGGGCTTTATGGAAATTTTCGAAGAAAAACAACCCTACCAAATGAACGACTACTCTGGCTTTACCTACACCACCACTGGTCTTGGCACCCACCAATACATCCTTTTACAAAACCCCAATTTAGACCAATTTGTTGAAATCACCAACTCTACCTCTGATCCTACCAACCAAGGATTTGATTCCATAGTAGATCAGATCCTCTCTACTTTCGCCTTCGCTCAATAACTCCCACTCCAAAACACTTCTACAATAATTGATTTAATAAATACCCTACCAACAACACTTGTGGCACTGTTATTATTGGTAACCAAATTGCTGTTTTTTTACCAATATTACTCCAAATCAACCCAATTTCTGTGTAGTCTGTCACTACTCCAGCCATTAAAAACACAAATGGATTTCCCAATTTTCCAACGTGTTTAAAAATCTCAAATGCAATCGGCGCACTCCCTTCACTACACACTTCAATCACTGTTGCTAGTCCTAAAGTTAATAGCAACCCAACGAAATTCGCTCCAAAATACTGCACCAATATATGTCCAGGAACATATGCTCCTATCACTCCCGCCAACAACAACCCAATCAAAAGCCACCACAGCACCATATTTGCCAAATCCATTGCGCCTTTAGTTGTTCCTTCAATACTCGCTTTCAAATTAAAATTTTTCAAATGCACCCACTCAATTTTTCCAGTTGACTTTACTTTTTTAGACTCTTCTATCCACCCTACTTTTTCAAGCACCATAAACACTCCTCCAGTAGTCAATGCAATCATCATTGCCAATCCCACAAACACCAACGCTTTCCATCCAAAAAAAGAAAACAACAATATTGTCACTGGCAAATTTGCCCACGGTGACGCCAAAAGAAACGTCATCACTGCCGGAATGCTTGCTCCTTTTTTATAAAGCTGCATTGAAATTGCCAAAATCCCATGTGAACAAGCCGACATTAAAAATCCTGCTCCAACAGCACTAAACAACGACCTTTTTCTCTTCTGCCCCAAATACTTAAAAATAAACTCATCAGGTACAAAATAATCTACCATTCCACCAATCAAAAACCCCAATAGCACCGCCCACCAAATCAACTTAAAATAATCCAGCAAACTCTCGTTTAATCTCACCAATACAGGTACTGGTAAAAAAGAAATTAAAAACACTCCCAAAAAAATCAAACCAACAATCTTTAACCTCTTACCGACAACCCACTTTTTTTTGTCTGTCTCACAATGTTCACAACTATGTTCTTTTTTCATATTTTTTTCTTTCACCACTAATTTTTTTATTCCAACACAACCATATCCCCCACAGAAACTCCATTAGATCTTGCCCACCCCGCATTCACTTCCAACACATCCGTCACCGCTACTTGCGGTTGATAAGTTACTGGTTCTTCACCTCCAACTGGCGCTGGAATATTTTCTCCAATCTCCACTACTCGCCCATTATCAATCCAAATCATATCCAAATCAAAATTCATCTCCTTCATCCAATAAGCCGGCTGGCTTCTACTAGGCAAAACAAACAACATTCCTTGATTTGCAGGCAAACTCGCCCGACCAGATAGCCCTTGCGCAATCTCATCTGTCTCATCAGCAATTTCTACTAAAACTTGCGCCTCACCCACTCTTACTTTTACCAACCCCTCACCATCAGTTTCCGGCAGAAACACCGGCAGTAACACTCGCCAACCAATCAACAAGCTGGCAATAAAAGAAAGCGCCAGAATAAACCAAAATTTAAAATTCATTTCACTTTTTTTGGGCTTCTTATTACCCACCCCAATGATAACACCATTAATACCACTGAAACTAACTGTGCCATCGGCACTACTCCAACCTTCCACATTTCAACTCTCAACGGTTCCAGACAAAACCGAATTAAACTATATCCAAACAAGTAAATTGCAAAATACTTCCCCCTACCCACACCTAATATTTTCTTTCTATAAATCAACACCAACAAACCAAACAAACCCAAGTTCAACAACGCCTCATACACAAACAAAGGATGAAAATGAGAAAATTGCTCAAATCCTGGCAATCTACTCTCCGGAGAAATGTAAATAGCATAATATGGCGGTTTACCCTGAGCGAAGTCGAAGGGCTTGCCATATAACTCTTGATTTACAAAATTCCCCAATCTCCCCACCGCCTGTGCCACCGGCAATCCAAAAGCCACCACATCCAAAAACTGAGCTAGACTTAAACTCTCACGCTTACTAAACAACCACAACCCCAATGTCCCACCCCCAATCGCCCCAAAAATCCCCAACCCCCCATTCCATACTGCCAACATCTGACCAGGATTTTTACTATAAAACTCCCATAAATCAATCACATGATAAGCCCTAGCTCCAATCACTCCCAACACCACTGCCCAAACTAACCCGTCCCATACATATTCAGATTTAATTTTGAATTTCGCGCTTCGTACTTCGAATTTGCGAGCAAAGCTCGCCGCTATACTAGCCCCCACCACTATCGCCACCCCTAAAATCAACCCATACAAACGAACCACCAACGGTCCAACTGTTATTGCCTGCAAAATCATGCGCCTAGCTTACCATACTCACACCATCAAAAAACTCAAAATCACAAACATAAACCCATAAATTGCCACTACCACTCTAGCTTCATCATCACTCACCATTCTCTTCACTGGCCAAAACAACCACGATCGCAATTTCCCAATATCATTTAAATCAACTACCATATCATAAAGTAAATGCAGCCCCACCCCCATTACTAAACCAACCGCAAACAAACTCCCACTACTAGTCAACACAAACAAAGCCAGCAAAATCCATACTCCCACAAACAACACGCTTCTAATTGCTAAATTTTTCTGCTCATCTTTTCGATGATTAATCAACCTCAGCGCTTCTACATATCGCCGCTGGTTAACCAAACCTTTCACTTGAATCGACAATTGCTCGTGCGGCCTAGTAAAATACACATACGCCACCCGATCCACTATCACAAACCACATCCCAATCAGTCCGCCAATCCACCAATTAATCAAATCAAAACTAATATTCCCTCCCAGTATTCGCAATACGGTTATCACTCCAAAATAGAGTACAAAAATCTGCCAATGCCCAGTTAAAAGCTTCCAAATCTTTCTCACTCTTTCACTCTAGCACAGGCATTGTTGTGCCTCAACAATCTATTCGCGGGGAGGGAAACAAATTTGCACCTGCCTGCCGGCAGGCAGGCTGATCGCTCACACCAGGCTGAAAGCCTGGCACCACTGACAATAAGGCAACTGCTATCAAACACCATCGTCTGCGATCAAGCAAATTTCTGTTACCCAACCTCAGCGAAAATTACTTTCTTATTTCAAAGCTCTCCAAACCTTCCGGTTCTCCCCACTCAACCTCAACATCACCCACCTTAGCACTTGAACTTCCTTTTTTACACCACTCAATCATCTCTTCCACCTTTTCTCTTTCCCCCTCAAATACTGCCTCCACTCCAGTAAATTCCTGCAACTTTTCACTTTTCACTTTTAACTTTTCACTATAAACATTTCTCACCCACCCCTTAAGTTTCAACCTACTAGCTTCTTTTATAGCATTCACTCGGTAAAACACCCTCTGCACCCTACCAGAAACAAAAACATGCGCTCTTACATTTGCCATAAATGTTTTTCTAAATTTACATGCATTTCATCCACAAAATCCACTTTTTCTGCATCCAATCTTCGTTTTTGCTCCCGCCATCCGTCAAACGCAAAATTTGGCGCTAGCCTACCTTTTTTATTCACCACCCGATGACACGGAACATCAGGATCTTTATTCGCATGAAGAGCAAATCCCACAATTCTTGGATTAGCTTTACCCCGCATAAGTGCCCTTCGGCTGCGTAGACGTAGGCCACAAGACGAAGTAAGCTTTGTACAGGACCACTCTACTTTGCGCACATCCTTCAATTTTAAAAATCTGGCAATTTCCCCATAAGTTGTCACTTTTCCTTCTGGAATTTTTCTAACTAACTTATAAACTTCTTCAAACATCCCCATCTTTCTCTTCCTTTTTCTCATAAAGTGACTCACCTTTCCTTAGTTTTGCTAAAGCCCACATAAACAATTTTCCCTTATTCTTCACATTTTTAGCATCTTTTACAAACACTCTGGCTTGCTCCAAAAGTCTTCTGTCAGTTTCTTTAGCCAACTTTATAAACAAACTTTTGTGTTTTAAATCATTACACTCAAGAGCCAGTCTGTATCCATAATCTTGAAACTCTTTTGTAATATATTTCTTTTTATCCCAATCATAATCAAGTAGTAAATTTTGAATCGAACTAAAATCACCTTTTTTTCTCTTTTTCATATCTACTCCTCCCGCTCCAAAATAAACTGACTCATCATCACCCCCACTGCTCCAACTCCAAAAATCACATACCATCTCCACTCATACTGCACCATCAAAAGCAGCAAACCCCAAAACACAGCTCCTCCCAAACTAATAAAAAACTCTCGATACACCATAAAAGAAAATGCCTGCTTTCCCTTGGCTCGCAAATACATAAATGCATTGTAAGGCAACCAATAAAACGCGCTATTTACCTTATCAATCCCATCCACAACCAATATCTGTCCAAAAGTGCTCAAAGTCGCCCTAACCAACCAAAATATCGCCGTCACTACACTCCCTACAGCAAACACTCCTTTACTATGACTTTTATCAAATACTTTCCCTGCCACAACCACCGCCATTACAGATACAATCATCACCAACGAAAATATTAACCCTGTCCGCTCCAAATCTCCCACCACTAAAAACACATACACAGGCCACACCACCGAACTCATTGCATCGTAAATATACCGCCCCACAAAACTAAAAGATGCTTTTCTAAATCTTGCTTCTTTCAACCACTCAACCATCTCCTTAAAAGAAACTTTATCTGCATGTTTATGATGTTTTAAATAAAACAACGGCATAGCTGACAATAACCCAATTATCACCCCCACCCAAAACAATGCCTTAAACCCCAAAACAGTTGCAATCACCGCCCCTACAAACGGCCCCACAATCGCACTCAAGCTTTCCAAAATCGCCATCCATCCCACCGCTCCTCCAAAATGATCTACCTCCCCCTCTTCTGTAAACAATGTATGGTAAGAAAGCCAATAAAGAGGTGTGCTCAAACCCATCAACACTACTGCCGGCAACAACAACCACACATTAGTCTCCACCATGCTCAACATCAAGAAAAACCCCACCCACAATAATGTCCCCACCAGCACACTCCACCGATATCCAAACTGTCTTATTGCGCGAGCTGCCGGAAACAATACTATGAAAAACACCAACCTGTAAGACAAATAAAACCAAAACACCAGCGACAAAGCTGGCACCAATCCACCCCACAATTCCATCCCAAGCTTAAATAAGTAAATCGGAACAAAAAACGCTACCAGCTTTCTAGCAAAATTTTTCAATAACTGCACCCAATAAAGCGCTACCAACCCTTTATTGCTAGGCTTTAAATGCGCCCACTCTAAAAAATTACTTCTAGCCATCTGCTTTTAATCTTACCAATAACTCCTCCACCACGTCATCAATCACTCGATTAACTATCCCTTGTTCTTCAGCAGTAAACTTCATCAACACATAATCCTCACCAGATAGTATTTTACTTTTCGTACCTTTCGTACTTCCTGTACTTTTTGTACCTCTATTATCCACTCCAATTCTCACTCTCCAAAAATTCTTCCCCACAATCTGCTCCACCGATAATATTCCTTTATGGTCCTTTGGTCCTTTTTCTTTCTGAATCTTGTATTCTCCCAACTTAATATCCAAATCATCATGCGCTACTAACAAATCATTTAAATCTATTTTATAAAAACTCACTATTTTAGAAACCACCTCTCCACTCCGATTCATAAAATTCTGCGGCTTTACTAACAACAAATTATTAACTTCCAAAACTTCAGATTTAAATTTATTTGAAAATTTAAAAATTGGTGTTTGTTTGGAGCTTGAAAATTGTAAATTGACCGTTTCGGTTTGCAGTTTATCTAAAACTGCAAATCCGATATTATGTCTCGTATTCTCATATTTTTTCCCTGGATTACCCAAACCCACTATTATTTTCATTTCTTTTTTTTCAATTTATCAATTTCTTTTTTACTCAATCCTCCTCCACCTTTTTTCCATTCTACCGCTTCTAGCATCGGCGTAAATAAATCTTCACCCAAAGGCACCAACAAATCCGGTTCTCCTCGATTCACTTTCTCATCCTCACTAAATTCCACCCAATCAACATCAGAAATTACAGCCAAAGGTGTTTGTTCATCAGCCTCTCCTTGCACTACTACTGCCGCAGTTGCCAATCCATCAACCACATCTTTCATCGATACCATCATCTCCCCACCAAATATATCCTTTTTTCCAATGTAATTATGCAATGGATTCAATCCAAACCAACCGATCGCTTGCCCCACTAACCCTCGCCGCAATGGAATCACATGACTATCCGTAATAATCACTCCTAATTTCTCCACACAATATTCATTCTTTAAAAAAGCATGAATCTCTCGAGCACTCTCGTCCACATTTTCTGGCCACAAAATAAAATGTCCCTTTGAATTCGACTTATCAATTCCTGAAGATGCGACCAAACTATTATTTTTTATGGTAAACATCAAATGCTCTCCCGGCACCATATCCCGATCCGCGTAAAAATCAGCTTCTTTTTTTGCCAAACAATCTCGCTCCACCCCAGCACTTATTGGAATGCATCTTTCTTGATGAATCGCCACCACCTTACTAGTTACCACTAATATACTTTTTTCAGGAACTTTTTTTATGCTCTCTTTTATCACTTCGTACAAATCATCTTTAGGCGGCACCATCACCCGCGTTCTTATCGCTTCAATTCTCATGCAGCAATTTTACCACTTCTTCATCACTCACTTGATCAAATTGACTGTAAAACTGCCCCACCGCCGCAAATCCGCCAGCTGGCGGAATATCCAAACATACCCACTTGTCTACTTGCCTTTCCAACTCTCTGGCCGTATCTTTGGCACACACCGGCACTGCCACCACTACCTTTCCTGCCTTTTTGTTTCTCAACCATTTTATTGCTGCTTTCGCAGTCGCTCCAGTTGCAAATCCATCGTCCACCACAATCACTACCTTTTCACCCACATCCAATTCCCTCCCCTCTCTAAACTTGTCTATATACCCTCTTATTTTTCCTCTCACCTTCTTCTCTTCTACCTTCAAATAATCTCTATCAACCCCAACACTAGCTACTAATTGTTCATTCACCCAAGGCTCACCATCTTCAGCCACCGCCCCAATTGCCAACTCTTTTTGCATTGGTGCCCCCAACTTCTTTGACACTACCACGTCATGATCACACTTCAACACTCTCGCTACTTCCTTTCCTACCACTACCCCACCTCTAGGTATCGACAACACCAACAGATCTTTCTTATCTACATCACCTATTAATTGATTACCAATCAACCGATCGGCTAGTTTCCCTCCCGCTTCTTTCCTATTCTTAAACATAACTTTTCACTTTGCCTTTTTAACTTTTAACTAAAACAGTCCCATTTGTTTTCCATCTACTTTACTCTCCATAACTTCAGCGTCAGAGGGCCAAATCTTCACTGTCCCAAATACTCCATCGTACCCCGGATCTATCACAATATCTCCTTTTCTCACTCGATCAATTGCTTTACTCAATCGCTCACCTCCAAAAATCTTCAACTCATCAACTTCAACTTCCAGCAAAACCTTAAACTCACTTTCAAACTTATCAATCAAACTATCGTATTTACTTTTTACCGTTTTTGTCCCCACTCCTTTTCCCTCCACTTCAGCCAGTATTTCCAAAAGAGGCACCATCATCACATAATGAGGCCTTGTTTTATCACTCGGATGAAAGTACCCCACCACATCATTATCATTTTTCTTCTTTAGTCCATACAAATCCAATAATTGTTTATCCGCCAATTGGTCAACACGAAACTCAACCCCAACCGTCAACGGCTTTCCACACACCGAACACTCAATTCCTTTTTTCCTAGTATCCTCAGGAGAGTGAATCACCTTACATTTTCTATGCCCATCCCAATGATATTTCCCCTCTTCAGGATAAAACTCAATTGTATGAGAAATTTCTAAATTTCCCTCATTCTTCCCAGTAAATCTCTCAGCTATGGCCCCATATATATCTCCATAAGTAAATTTTGTATTTTGTTTTTTTGAATTTGAGTTTTGCTTGTAATTTGGTCTTTGTAATTTGGAACTTACCGTCTGAAAGACGGTTGCTTCACGCCCCATTTTCGCCGGTGAGTGCGCATCAGAAAAACTCAAGATATTCCGCTTCTCAAGCTCTTTTATTCTCCAATTCATCACCGGATCACTCGACAATCCTGTCTCTATCGCAAATATCCTATCAGAATATTTCCCAAAGGCTTCTTCAATCGAATCAAACCCACTCTTTGATCCATATAATGCAAACCATGGTGTCCATGCATGAGCCGGAATCATCATACATTTTTCATCTACCGAAAACACCAATTCAGATAGTTCAATTAAGCTTAATCCAATAATTGGCCTTCCATCACTACTTAAATTACACCCTCTTTTTCTCAATTTTTCATTTATCTTCAAACAGCTCTTAATCGACGGCGAACAAATTATCGTATGAACTCTTCTTGTCTGTCCACCCTGCTGGTATATGTTAGAAATTTCTCCACTCAACAAAAATTTTGTTAAATCTTGTTCCTTGTTCCTTGCTCCTTGCTCCTTGCATACATATATGCCTTCACTCCATTCTTTAAAATCCGCCTGCAACTGACTCATCCATGCCGGATGAAACCAATCGCCAGTTGCCAGTAAATCAATACCTTTCCGATCAGCTTGCCTACTCATCTCCATCGTCACCATATTTTTTGAAACAGCCCTAGAAAATTTGCTATGTAAGTGTAAGTCAGCAACTATGTTCATAACCTCTTCTCATCCACGTTATACTAACACAAACGCCCCTCTCTTAAACTTTTAATCAAAAATTTAATAAGTAGATCAAGCCCTGCAAAAATTCAAATATCAATTATATAATAGACAAAGAAAATCAATGTCTATAAAAAAACAGTTTAATATCATCATCGTCACCTATAATAGCGCCGACGATATCACCAACCTACTAAATGATATTAAGAAAGCAAACCAGGCCTATCTTAAACAAACAATCATTATTGACAATAATTCCCAAGACAAAACCCCCATTATCATTAAACTCAAGTTTTCTCAAGTTAGCGTAATCAAAAACAATACAAACGTTGGATACGGCAAAGCCGTCAACCAGGCAGTTCGATTAATCAATCTGCCGTATTTTTTCCTTTTCAACCCCGATATAAGACTAACCCCCGACTTCTTCACAAAGATGCTCCAAGCCGCCCAGAGTTCAAAAGTAGCTGCAATTGGACCACTTCAATACACTCTCACAAACAATAAAAAACAACTTAGTTTCACTTGGTCCTACACCAAAATAAAATGCTTAGCTGCCTACATGTCCAAAAAACTTGGTAGAAAAATATCCCCTCTTCAACCTCTCCAAGCCACTTTTCTCAACGCAGGCTGCTTGCTCATCAACACTCCTGCCTTCCGACGCATTGGCTACCTAAACGAAAAGTATTTTCTCTATGGCGAAGAACCTGATTTATTTCTTAAACTCAAGCTACACAACTACACCTGCCTTCTCCATCCCGGAGCAGAAATCATCCATTACCGCAAACACAGCATCAAAACTCTTTCAGTCAATAAATACTTAGCCGCTCGCTTCAACGCTTACTATAATATTTCAGACGCTCTCATACGAGGCTACAGCCAACTTGCTATCCAAAAAATTGGCAATCTAGCAAGAAAAACGCTTTCATAACGTCTCTATTATGGACTTTCTTAATAAACCTTTCTTTTCCATCATTATTCCTACTCTAAATGAAGAAAAATTCCTTCCCCGCCTTCTTGACAATCTCACTAAACAAACCTTTAAAAACTTTGAAGTCATTGTTGTCGACGCTAACTCAAAAGACAAAACTCAACAAGTAGCCTTAAAATACAAACAATCTCTTCACCTTGATCTAATCATCTCCAAAACCACACACGTTTCTTACCAACGAAACCTTGGAGCAAAACACGCTAAAGCCAACATTTTCATATTCTTAGACGCTGATACTCAAATTCCACCAAACTACTTTGTAGAAATAAAACGTATATTAAAAACCAAGAAACCTCACATTCTTACATCTTGGATGGACCCTGAAACCAAATCTCGAGAAGATAAACTGCTTACAGCAGGCATGAATATTCTTTTAGAAATTGGTAAATTTTTAAAAATTCCATCAGCATATGGAGCCATGATAGTAGTTAGAAAAAAAGTTTTTAAGGACCTTGGCAGATTCAACGAAAAAACAAACTGGGCAGAAGATACTCGCCTCGCCCAAAAAGCAGTTAAGCATAATTACAAATATTATCTTGCCAAACATCCTCGCTATATCTTCTCTCTCAGACGTTTCAAGAAAGAAGGTACTGTTAAAGCACTTAGAAAGTATGCCCAATTAGGACTCGCTCTCATGATGGAAGGCTATGAAAGTCCTCGTATTAAATATCCTATGGGAGGACATCTTTTTGACCCTTCTCAACCCAACAAACGATCATTTATCTGGATGCAAAAAAGCCTGAATAAAATAAAAATTGCTGCCAATATTAACAAAAAGAAATCTTTAAAACTCAAGCGCTTTCTAGATAAACTCAAGGAAGAGGTAGAAATCCTTCGCTTACCCGAGTAAACTCAAACCACGCAAATAGCAAATACACCATCACTAATACCACACCCTCCCACCGATCAAGCTTTTTCTCCGTCCTTACAAACAACCAGAACAAGAAAAATATTAATATAAAAGCTAGCGTGGCTAACAAATACACTCTCAACCCTCCATCTAACTTAATTGGACTGATAAATGTTGCCACCGCCAAAACCAGTGTCGAATTAGCTACCACTGAACCTAATATATTTCCAAACGCCATATTCGCCTGCTTTTTAGCAATAGCTGCAATCTCAAAAGACAGCTCCGGTAAACTTGTTCCGAGTGCCACTATAAAAAGCCCAATCAGTAGTATCGGCAAATCAAAAAACAAAGCCAATTGTTCCGCCACTCTCACCAACACATCAGCTGAAAAAATTACAACTGCAACTGCAATAAACAAAATTCCAAACGACTGTTCTGTTTTCTGATCTGAAATCCGATACCAAAATCTCCTCCACAATGGCACACCACCATGCTCCATATGACCCTTTACCAATTGTTTGCGTTTCTCATGCAAAACTGTGTAATTATAAAACCCATAAACCGCCAAAAGGATCAATCCATCCACCCGTGACAATTCTTGATCAAGAAGTAGCAGTAAAGGCAATGATCCAGCTAAAAAAGTATGAAATACTTCCCTTTTTAAAAACTCGTCCGTCGCTTTCACTGCCCCTGAAATAAACGCAGCTCCCCCCAAAACTATGGATAAATTGGCAATATTGCTTCCTATCACATTACCCAAGACCAGCTGAGAATCGCCATGAATTGACGCCGTCACTCCGACAATAAACTCTGGCAAGCTGGTTGCAAATGCCAACACAAAAGCTGTAATCCCAAAAGGAGTCGCTTTAGTCACCTGCATTACTCGTCGCAATCCTTCCATCACCAAACCAGTCCCCCGAATCAGCAAAAATGAAAAAAACACAAACCCAAAAAGTAATATATAAATCATAACATCAGTCTAACTCAACCTTCCTCCGTCTGGCAATGTTCGCTCATCTCCTTTTACCATCAAAAACAACCACTTTACTATTTCGATCAACCCTATCACTATCCCTGCCACTACCAATACCACCACCCATTCAGACCAAGCTAGTGCATGAGTTTCCAACAGTCTTTGTAGTACTGGCACATACAAAGCAGCCAGTTGCAATCCCAAACCTCCTAATACTGCCAAAATCAACCAAGGATTCTTAAAAAAGTTTTCCCGCCATATCGGCCTTCGCAAACTCCTTGATGAAAACACATAAAGCAATGAATCAATCCCCAAAACCGCAAACGTTACCGTCCTCGCATACTCTATCGAATAACCTCTAGCCGTATACCACCAAAACACCCCCAAAGCCATCAACCCTGCCACCAGTGAAATCAACCCTATCAATAATTTGATTTCCAAATTCATCAAATCTTCTTTTGCGCTCCTAGGCGGTCTCTCCAACAAATCATCATCTTTAGGTTCCATCGTCAACGCTAAATCTGGTAGACCATCATCCACTAAATTCACCCATAATATTTGCGCTGCTGTTATTGGTAACGGCAGCCCCAAAACAATCGACCCCCCAATTAAAATCACTTCTGCAAATGAATCTGAGAGTAAATACAAAATAATTTTTCTCAAATTTTCAAAAATTCCCCTTCCCTCCTCAACCGCCGCCAGAATGGTCTTAAAATTACTATCAAACAACACCATATCCGCCGTTCCTTTTGCCACATCACTTGCTTCTCCCACCACAATCCCAATATCTGCCTTTTTCAAAGCCGGCGCATCATTTACTCCATCACCAGTCATTGCTACTATTTCCCCTTTTTCTTGTAATGCCGCTACTATCCTCAATTTTTGCTCTGGATCAGTCCTGGTAAACAATTTAATTTTCCCCACCACCTTTTTTAATTGCTCATCACTTACTTTTGTAAGTTCACTTCCCTCCATTACTTCATTCTCATTAACTTTAATTCCCAATCTCTTCAACACCGCCACCGCCGTATCTTTAAAATCACCTGTAACCACCTTCACTTTAATCCCAGCTTGAGTAGCTTTCTTTAATGATAATCCGACGTTTGGTCTTAGCGGATCTTCATACACTGCCAGCCCCAACCAATTCAAACCAACTGTCACACTCTTTTTAGTCAACTTATTTTCCCCTACCTTCCTTTTTCTCCACGCAAATCCTACAAATCTTAAGCCTTGCTCTCCATACTCATGGAATTTTTTCTCCCATTCTTTTTTTTGCTTTCCGCTCAATTTACAAAAACTAAGTATCACCTCCGGCGCTCCCGAAATAAACACCCGATTTTTATGAAGCGTAGCAATATACTTCCACTCTGGCGAAAAAGGAATTGAATCTAACCTTTTATCACTTTTTGCCATTGCCTCAGGATCCATTTTTTTCTCTTTAAACCACTCCCACATAGCCACTTCCAAAGGATCTTGCCTGTCATTACAATAAATCATCGAAGCCATCCCAAGTTTTTCATCCACAAAATCCACTACCGTCACCTTCATTTTCCCTTCAGTTAACGTTCCTGTCTTATCTGCACAAATCACACTTACCGATCCCAAAGTTTCTGCCGCCAACAACCTCCTTACTAAAGCTTTTCTCTTCAATATCCTCTGCATTCCCAACGCCAAAATTACAGTTAACGCCACCACCAACCCCTCCGGAATTGCAGCCACTGCCACTGCCACTGCCGTTTCAAACATCTCCACCACCGGATCTCCCACCAATACTCCTGTCACAAATAACACCACCGAAATTATCCCCACCAAAATTGCCAACAGCTTACTAAACGAAGCTAGTTTTTTCTGAAGTGGTGTTTTTTCCTCAACAGTTTTAGCCAAACTTCCCGCAATCTTTCCCATCTTTGTCTTTTTACCTGTCATCACCACCAACATTCTGCCTACTCCCACCGCCACCATCGTCCCCATAAAAACTTTGTATTTATTTTCAATCTTGTCAAATCCTTCTCTCAATTTAATTATCTCTGTTTCACACTCGTTTTCTGAACAATCATATTTCTCCACCGGTGCACTTTCTCCCGTCAAAATCGCTTCATTGCAAAACATACTATCTTCATGAACAACCACTCCATCAGCTGGTACACTATCACCGATTTTTAACAAACATATATCCCCAGGCACCAATTCCCGTGCATCTATCACTTGTTTTTGCCCATCACGAATCACTGTCGCCTTTGGAGTCAACATCGCTGTCAATGCTTCCAAACTTTTTTGCGCCTTAAACTCTTGATAAAAACCCAACACTGTATTTACTATCACTGCCAATCCAATTACTGTCGTATCCACCCAATCACCCAGCACCGCTGTTACTATTGCCGCTATCACCAATACGTAAATCAGTGGTGACGTAAACTGCGCTATAAACAGCTTAAAGACTGAAAATTCTTTTTTCTTTTCCAACTCATTACGTCCGTATCTTTCCAATCCTTTCTTTGCCTCACTCTTACTCAACCCCTCTGTACTATTTTTAGCTTTTAACTTTTCGCTTTTCGCTTGATTTGCCATGCACACATCATACTAGAAACACCATCAACAACCAATCACTTTATCTCTTTTAACTCACTTAGACTTGTTGCTTGACTCACTTTCTTATCATCTCTAAACCTAATCAGTCTTGGAAATCTCAATGCCAATCCTGCCGAATGAGTAGGGGATTTTGTAATCTCATCTGCCGCAATCTCTACTACCACCATCGGATTCACCCACACATCCGGCTCCAGCTGCTTGTGCACATCATAATCTTTCGGTTTTTTTACACTTACTTGACCATCCAATCTTTTTTTCATCTCCCTCCATTGCTTATCAGACAAACCTGTACCAATCTTTGCCACTGTCATCAATTTTTCCCCACTTCTCACTCCTACTAAAAAAGCCCCAATCCCAAATTGAGCTCTTTTTCCTTTTCCTCGATAAAAACCCATCACAACACAATCCAACGTATCAGCCAACTTACCAACCGCCTCTGCTACTTCTTTAAACTTCACCCAACTCCACCCTCGCCTACCTGGTACATACACATCATTCCACTTCTTTACCACTGCTCCTTCCAAACCTGCTTTTAATTTCTTAGTGTGATAATCACGCAGTTTTACTGCATCATCAATTACTATCTGTTCACTCACTTCCAATACCCCATTCCCAGTAATTAATCTTTCCAATATTTTTCTTCGTTTATTTAAAGCAGTATTAATCAAACTCTTCCCATTTTCATAAAGCACGTCAAAAACAAAAAACTTCAAAGGCACTTTCTTGCTTATTTCCTCCACCCCATGCTTTCTCTTTCGAACAATCGTCTGTTGAAACGAAAGCAATTTCTTTGTATTCGGATCAATTCCCACTGCTTCACTATCAATAATCACTTCCTTGGCTTCAATTTGTTTCTCAATCTCTTTTAACTCCGGAAACATATGTGTCACTTCATCCATATTTCTTGTAAACGCCTTTATCTCCCCCCCCGCTTTATAATGAATTTGCACTCTTGTCCCATCCCATTTTGGTTCCACCGCCACTTTCCCCATTTTGGCAATCATTTCTTCAGCAGTTTTTAGCCTTTGGCACAAAGCCGGCATCACCGGCACTCCCCACAATACGCCATAATTCACCAATTCTTTTAATCCTTTTTTTTTAAATCTTCTGGCAATCTCCCCAATGTCTGCCCTTACAAAATAAGCCTTCTCAATCTCATCTCTCAAACTTTTATCACCTTTTTTCATCCAACTTAAACCATCAATCATTGTTTTATCAGAAAATCCCAGTCTTAATTTTCTTACTACAATCCGCACCACATACCTTCCACTCAATCCATCCAAATCAGAAAGTAACTCTGCCAACCCTCCCACTTTCCTTTCTTGACTCCCTTGCCCTTCATCCTTGGCTATTTTTTCCAACCTTTTATAAACTTCCAATACTGACAAGTTGGATTGCTTACCCTTTGTCTTCAAACTCTCTACTACTTCTCCCAAATCCCCCACTTTTTTAAACAACTTTTGTATCTCACCATTTTCCTTTCCAAACGCTTTCCCAATTGATCGAATCGCCATCTTTTCTGCTAAATTAAACTCCAGCCTCTCATATAAAGGCACCAATCTGCCCAAAGATAAGTAGCAAATTTCCCCTATCTCATCAACCGATGCTTTTTTAAACAACTCAGCCAAAATTTCCGTCATTGCTAGCCTAGAAGATGTCTTTTCCAACCTCGAAAAATACTCTGCCAACTCACCAAACTTCATACTTTTCAGTTTAACATTATTTGTTCACCCAACCTCAGCAAACATCACTCCACCACCACATAATAAGCTCCTTTTGTCATCCCATGCTTCTTAATCAAACCTTTTGCAATCAAATCTTTAATGTCTCGCAAAATTGTATCGATCGAAATAGCTGGCAATACTTTCTCCAACACATTACTTCTCACACGACCGCCACTATTTTGCATTGTTTCCAAAATTTTAATTTGTCTCTCAGAAAGTGCCACCTGATACCCTATCTTACTTTTTAGTCTCAAATCTCGTGATAACTTCAATACTTCTTGCTTTACCTGGTCTAACTCCACAGACAACCCAAACGTAAAATACTCCAACCAATAAGTTAAATCATACCCCTCACCTTCACCCACACTCTGAAGCGCCTGATAATAGCTTGAAGCATTTTTATCAAAGTAACTCTCCAAAGAAAAAAACCGCTTCACGTTATACCCCTCAGCCGACAATAACATCAACGCCATCGCCCGAGCCATCCTGCCATTCCCATCTACAAACGGATGAATTCTAACTAACTCATAATGAATCACTCCAGCCCTGAGTATCGGATGGTGTAATTTTCCCTCGTCGCTATTTAACCACTCAAAAAAATCTTCCATCTGATAGGGAACTTCTACTCCAGGAGGAGGCTTAAAAGTCTCTTCCTCAGTTTTAGAATTCACTACCACCGCCTGACCTACTCGATACAAACCTGCCTGATCTTCGGCCAAAATCCGATTTACTGTCAGCTTGTGAATTGCTCCCAGTATCTCCTCCGTATATCCTTTTTTCTTGATTGATCCCAAATCTTGCCCTTCAATCCAATCCAACACTGATCGATAATTTATTACTTCTTGAATATCTCTATCTCTTCCCACCACACCCGTCTTTTGCGCAGCCAATTCTGCTTGAGTTTCCCCTGATCGAAGCAATTTCTCTGCCTGCTCCTTTGATAATTGATTACCCTCAAGCTTTGTTCCATGATGCACCGTCCTAATCACCGCATCTTCTTTAAATCGAGCTTCCCAAGACGGCACTAGTGCCGCATGGTCAATCACTTCCCGCGCCGCATCAATTTTACCGATATTGCTTAATATATTATGAGTAATGTAATATTTCGGTTCGAACATTTTACCTGTAAATCAATCAGAAATAGAATAAGTAAGATTATTTAATTGTTGCATTTATTGCCAGAATTATCAACTATATCTTTTTAGTGTAAAATGCTCCCATGACCAAAAAAATCATTCCTCTTAAAAATGCCAAAGAACTTCCTCTGGCAATTATCAAACAAATGCTTGTCTTAGCCACTTCTGGTTTCGGTTTTGTTGCTGCCCTCGCTTGGAACGAAGTTATCAAAGAAACAGTCAACGCCTATATAAAACCCTACTTGCCTGAAGGTTCTATCGTCATCTCCTTGCTTTTATATGCCATTATAGTTACTGTCTTGGCTGTCATAGTTACCCTGCAACTAACTAAAATCCAAAGCCTTTTAGAAAAAAATCAAACCAAATCTTAACCCACCACCTGTTTCATCACCTTCCCTACCTCCTCCACTAAATCACTTGCATTATAGTACAACCCCACTCTTTTATATTGCTCATCCCCTGCTCTTTTATTAATTAAACTTCCCGCTTTTGCCGCCAAAAATCCATCATTTTTACAGTACAATGCCGCCACAAGTCCAGCCAAAACATCTCCAGTCCCTCCTTTTGTCATTCCTTTATTCCCCCCCTCAACTCCAACACATTCACTCGCCGAACAAATCACATCCTTCACTCCTTTCAAAAGCACCACACAACCATACTTTTTTGCAATTCTTTCAGCATTACTAACTTCAGCTTTAACTCCAAACACTCTCTCAAATTCTCTAGCATGTGGAGTTACAATCATTTTCTCATTCAATAACTCCTTATCCATCTCCTGCAAAGCCCCACCATCTACCACCCACTTTTTATTTTCAAACCGCCCCAGCAAATCATTTACTATTTCACTCGTAGGTCTTTCTCCCTTTTCCAACCCCTCATCTCTGGGCATTCCCGGCCCAATCAAAATACAATCATCCTCTCTAACATAGTCTTCTACTTTTTCCCAAGACACCACAATCCCATTCCAAAACTTATCCTTTGCTTTCTTTCTAGCCAGATCATTATTCTCCATCACCGGACTACTAAAATGCACCAAATCCACCACCCTACTTGCCACATCCGCTGCCCAAAAAATACTTGAATGAAACAGTTTTGACCCACCAATCACCAATAACTTCCCGTTCATTCCTTTATGTGAATCTTTGGACGGTTTATATAACTCTTTCAAATCTTTCTCTACTATACTTCTCATTTAAATCATTCTACCTTAATTTTATCTCTACCAAATCACTTCTTTTTGCCTAACTCTCTTTCCACTTCATTCCATAAACCAATAACCACTGCAAAGCAAAGTCATCCAAATTCACCCTCCCCTGACCTTCCAGCATCACATCTCCACCAACATAACTTTCTACTGCTGCCACACCTATAACTATCTCTTTCCACCATTTTTTAAACACTCTCTCCTTGATATGTCTGGCAACAGCTAAAGCTTTAGGATCAACTATCAATCTCACTATTTCCTCAGACAACAACCCTTCCCGAACCAACTCCACTAACTCTTTTGAAAACAATTCAACAACTTCTTCCTCTTTCATAGATTCTCTCTCTAAAGATCGAACTTTACCAATCAAGCGCTGTTTTAGTTGTCTAAATAAAAACATCAGATTCCTATCTTCATGGTCAAATGCCAACATCTTTTCTACTAAACCACTAACCTCTCCAGCCAACACATAATCTTCTCCAAATAAAAATCTTACCTCTCCCACTCCATCATCAAATTTTTCATCTAAACGAGCTCTCAATTCAATCAGTTTTTTAGGATCAGCCGTTTCAAAAGTTCTAGTATGAGGAGTTCCCAAATTCACTGTAGCTACCACTTCTCGTGACCCTTTAGGCAACCGCATATTGTATACAAAATGCTCATCTGCCAAATCTCTATCCATTTTCCCTTCAGGAATCCAACCAACAATTACCTCTGCTAAATTACCATCCCCACGCCATACAGGCAAAACTTCATCAATAAACTCTGTTACTCCCTCATCATCTTTTACTCTAAACCACGGACCTCCAATTGGATCTTTATAAGCAGATCTGAATGTCGCCTCTCTCCCCTTCCTTAATCCTTCTTTGGCTCTTTCTCTAATACCTTGTTCATTCTCTGCATTAATTACCTGGTAAGGAATTCTCATCTGCTCAGGAATAGCAACATTAATAGCTTCTTGATCCATCGATTTGACTGACAACCACTTTGGTGTTTCTAATTCAACTTTTAATCCTTTTATTAAATCTTTGTACGGCGCAAGCAAACCTCCTGCCACCACTGCATCAATAAACATCCCTCCAGCTTTTCCAACCATCATATCTTTTATCTCTTTTACTCTCCTCATCTCATCAGTCAAATCTGTCTTAACCACACTTAACTCTCCCCAGAAAACATCGCCATTACTTCCATCTAAACTTATAATTTCCCCCTCATTAACCATGATCTCTCCATCCACTATTATCCTTCCTGAAGCTACATCAATCTCCAGCTTTGGACACCCAATCGCCCCTGATACTCCTTCTGGGTTCAAACTAGCAGCAACATGTCCACCAGCTGTTCCCAGCTTAGTCATCACTCCCACAATTCCATCAAAATCAATTCCTTGGTCTAAATGTTCCACAGCCAAAATCACTGAACCGCCGCTTGCTATTATTTCTTTAGCTTTTTCAGCAGATAAAGCTAATCTCCCCACTACAGCATTCCCTCCTACTGGATCTCCTTTAACCAAAAAATACGGATCTGCTGCTACAACCCACTCTTCAAGACCCATAGAGCTCGCATCTTTTGCATCGTCAATTTCCCTTTCATCAAACCGCCATCCCAAACTCTCAAACCTTGCTTGGCTTAGTTTTCCAATTAATATCCCTCTATCTATTCTTCCAGAGTTAAACAAATCAGTAATTATTTGCATTGCTGCAAAAGCAGTTGGCTTTGCGTCTCTTGCCTGAATCATAATCAATCTCTCATCCTCTACCACAAACTCAATATCTTGAGGCCATCCATATTTATCTACAAGCAAACAACATATTTTTTCCAGTTCAGAAAGTTTCTCTTCAGGAACCCGCCCCAATTCTTCAGGATCAATTACTCCTCCTACCACTCTGATTCCTTGCTCTCCCGAAGCAAAAGTTATCTTCATTTCTTCATCCCCTGTGGTCATATTATGCGTAAAAACCACTCCTGAACCCCCTTCTCCATTTTCTCGATTACCAAACGCCATTGGCATTACCAATACTGCAGTATCCACATCATTAGAAATTCCATATTTTTGCCTATATGCTACTGCTTGTGGATAATCCCATGACCAATAAACAGATGCTATTGAAACCAACAATTGTTCTACAGGATTTTGAGGAATTTCTAATCTTTCATCAAACAAATCTATTATAGAATCTGTGTACCAATTTTTTAAATACTCTACCTCTCCTTTTAACTGTTGCACCTCACTCCAACCATTAGCTTCAACCCCTCTTAAAAAATGTTCATGTAGTGTTATTGCATTAACACCAGTAGCAGCTTCAATAAATGTCAGACAAAAATTAACATAACAATCCCAAGCCGCTCTCTCCCCTAAATAACCACTTAACCCAATCACCGTCTGATCATTTAATCCCACATTCAATACCGTTTTCAATGTTCCAGGCATAGAAAATTTAGATCCTGACCTCACCGATACCAATAATGGCGCTTTTGGATTTCCAAACTCAAGTTCCAACCCATTATCTCTAAACTCAGTAGCATCTTTTTCTAATTGATTCATTTGTGTATACACTTCAGGCCACACTTCAGTCGATAATTTATCAGAAAAGCCTTCATCGACCTCGCACTCTTCTCTCCTCACTTCTTTCCCAACTTCTGAAGAAACAACAAACCCTGGCATTACTGGAATTTCCAATCGTCTTGCTTCCATTAAATTAACCACTTTTGCCCCCATGGTTCCTAAAGCACAATCATCAAGAACCAAACCATCATCAAAAATCCTGAACGTATGTACGCAATCTTTTAAATCAATCTCTTCAAACTCAATATTTCCACTATCGAATATTTCACGCCTTCCACTCATAGATTAAAAACAGGGCAGAAACTAATTCTTAACCAAAAACTCTTGGCATTATACCTCTTTTCACAAAACCAAACAGCATTTCACAACTCAATTGCTTCTATTCCTTTATCAATCAACTTCAATTCAGTTGTCGTTATTATGGTCTGTTGTTTGCCAAATAATTCCATCACCACTTTTTTGTGCTTCCGATCTAACTCACTCAAAATATCGTCCAAAAGCAATACTGGTCGCCGTCCTATTTTCTCATTCACAAACTCCAATTCCACCAACTTAAGCCACAACACCGCCAATCTCTGCTCTCCTCTTGACCCATAAATCGCCAGGTCTCTCCCTTTACTTCTTATTTTCAACTCCTTACTTCTAACGACAAAGTCATCCTTATGCGGCCCCACCAAAGTGTATCCTGCCGCCACTTCTTCCCTAGCATACTGCGCTAACCTTTTCTCACTAATTGCCGACAAATCATATTCCACCTCCAATTTCCCAAACCCACCACTTTCTTGACTATTAACAAAATTTATCATCTCGCGTCTTTTATCAGTCAAAACGTTGCCATTTTTAATCAAAGTCTGATCCCAAAACGCCAATACTCCTCTATTCGCCTCACCCTCTCTTATCAAACCAAGTAATTTATTTCTCCGCCGCAACGCCTTCTCATAAGCCATCAAGCTTCGCCTATACTCACCATCAACTTGAGACAAAACTTGATCTAAATAATTACGCCGCACACTAGGACTTCCTCCAACCAATTCCAAATCACGGGGCAAAAACAACACTGCCACTAAATTTCCTATAAATATCTTTTTCTGCCTGGCCACCCCATTAACTAATAATCTTCTTTTTCTTACTCTTTCTCCCTGGACTTCTCCCCTAGTTAAAGTTACCTGCAAATCCACCCCATCTTTTCCCTCAACCTTACCCATTATTTGACTCACTTCTTTTCCCCAAGATACCATCTCCTCAATTCTTCCCGCTCGAAAACTATCTCCCGTTGCCAACAAGTAAATCGCCTCCAACAAATTGGTTTTTCCGCTTGCATTTGGTCCTACCACTACTGTAGTTTCCCCAAACCTGAAGTTTTTCTTTGAATAATTTCGAAAGTTTTGCAATGAAAACTCCTGTAACTTCACACACGCATTCCACCACTGACAGTTTTCAATATTCGCTTCAGCCAATTTTCCCTCACTCTTACTTTCCACCCTCCTCTTTTCAACTTTCTCACCACCAAAACCACATTCAATAATCCTATCAAAGACAAGCTTAACAAAGCTGGAATTAATAACTGATATTCATCTAAATCCGGATCAATTTTCCTAACTCCATACAAAAGCGTCATAAAACCCAACCAAAAAACAATAAAGGTTACCTTTAAATCTGACCATCTACCAACTAAATCATCAGTAGAACGTGTATAAAAAAACATACCAGTAAGCAAACTTAATCCTAATACTACCCCTTTAACAATTGCAGGAACAATACTTTTATAATTGTAGTTTGATACATGATTCAGTTCTAAAAGAGTAAGGCTAAACACCACTACAATAATTCCTGAATACACCAGATTATGAGAAAACTTTAAATGAAAGTATTTATTAAGCTCATTTGCTCTTTTTGCAACTTCAGATTTTTCTTTCCTCAACACCTCAGACATCATTTTTGTCGCAGCATGAACTGCTATTCCTCCGTAAGTAAATAACATCGACAGTAAAACAACATTTACCAACAATCCATCTGAGATTATTATTTGTTCGTTCAACGGTCTAGCTAAAATTGATTGCAAATATGAATAAGCCAGTGGAAATAAAAAACCTGGTATTATTACTAAATAAACGATTTGTAATAGAGAAAAATGTCCAATCGTTTTATTTTTTAAAAAAGATACTTTATAAGCCACTACCGAGGCAAACGCCAACACTAGAATCAGTGTTAAAAAATCAGCTCCTAATATCACTTTCCCTCACAATTTACTTTATATTTGACATTTTACACAATAGAAAGTCCCTTTCCCACCAATCTTAGTCTTTTTTATTTTACCTCCACACCTACTACATTTTTTTCCATCCCTTTTATAAACTAAAAAATGTTCTTTATATTTTTTATCCACAAATTTATTCATTTCATCAACAAATCTTTGTTTTGAAAACTTCCTCGCCCTTTCCTTACAATCTGCTTCTTTTATATTCAACTGATCTAATCTCCTAATTGCCTCAATTAAAGACTTTACTCTCAGTTGATTAAAAAACACTCCAGTCTTCCCTTCAACAACTGTCTCTTTATAACCTCCTCCATTAAACGCCACCACTGGAGTTCCCATCGCCATTGCCTCAACTGGCGTAATCCCAAAATCCTCATCCTTAGCCAAAGCTAAAAATGCCTTTGCTCCACCATACAATCCTGCTAATTCCTCATCCTCAACATATCCTAAAAACTCCACCGTCGACCCAGCCATTTCTCGCAATTTCTTATCCTCTCCTCCCCAACCAGCCGGCGCCCCAACCACCTTCAAAGGCAACTTTAACTCATTGGCTACCTCCACTGCCAATTTCAACCCCTTCCCTCCCACAATTCTTGAAATCGCCAAATAATAATTGCCTCTCTTTATCCTTCCTCCCTGTGGTAACTCAACCGGCGGATAAATCACTCTAGCTTCTCTTCTGTAAAATTTTTGAATTCTCTTTCTAGTATTCTCCGAATTCGCCACAAAATAATCTACTCTTTGTGCCGCCTGGAAATCATATTTTCGCAAAAATAAATTCACTATCTTGGCATATTGTCGTACCAACCAATATTTCTGCCATTCAATGCTTGTGGAATAACCATACAAATACCTGGGCGGCGTATGACAATAACAAATATGTACTGTTTCCGGCCTAGTAATAATCCCTTTAGTGATATACCAACTAGCCGAAGAAATAACCAAATCATATTCACTTAAATCAAAACTCTCCCAAATCAAAGGAGATAAAAACCGCAAAGGTGAATGTAATTTATCTACAAATCCCGGAACACTTTGCGCCCAACTAGGTCGAATGTCTTTATCTTTAAACCTCCTGTAAGCTTGTGATCCCTTTTTGTAAAAAGCAGTATAAATCGGCGCATTAGAATACATCTTTGAAAGAGTCAACAACACTCTTTCCGCCCCTCCAAATTCATTCAAATAATCATGTACTAAAGCTACCTTCATTAAAAATTAGGTTAATTAGTAATTAGAAATTTAAAAAAGTGCATCCTGCACACTCTCCTCAAAATCATCATTAGGTAATTTTTTTATCAAGCTATTAAACTGTAATTCTTCAAATAACCTAATTGCTTTTGCCTTATCATAATCACTTATCTTACTTTTTTCCACATTTAATTTAATCGGCGAGTCTCGTCTTATTATCGCCAACTCTTTACTCATCACCGCTAATTCTCTACCATCAATCAACTTCCTCAACACACTGCCGGATATTCCTATCTTATTTGACAAAGTCGCTAAGCTCTTTAAAACGACTTTGTCATCCTGAGCAGATCTGGAATTAAGCGAAATTCCAGACTGTCGAAGGACTTCGTCTATCTTTTTATACACCCCCTCAACAGTTCTGTATTTTTTCAATAACCCTATTGCCGTCTTTGGCCCAATTCCCTTCACGCCTGGAATATTATCACTTACATCACCTGCCAAGCCCTTCAAATCTGGTACTTGCTCTGGCTCCAGCCCATCATACCGCTCCTCTACTGCCTCCTCATCATAAATTTTGGCTGGCTTCTTACCCCTACTCGGCACATACACATGCACTTTACCCTTCTCATCATCATCCACCAACTGCAAAGCATCCAAATCTCCAGTCACAATCAATGTTTCCAAATCTTCCTCATCTTTAGCCTGCTCAGCCAACGTTCCAATTACATCATCTGCTTCAAATTCTTCCTTTTCATACACTGGGATATTTAACACTTCCACCACCTGCCGCACCCTGCCTTCCTGATCAATCAACTCCTGCGGCGTCTCTTCTCTATGCGCTTTGTAATCTTTAAAACTTTTGTGTCGAAACGTTGGTTTATCCAAATCAAAACTCACCACCAAATGTGTTGGCTCCAACTCACGAATCACAGTCAACAAAATACTCGTAAACCCATACACTGCATTAATCAACTCCCCTGAGTCCATAGTTAAGGTTTGAGGAAAAGCATAAAACGCTCTAAAAAGCAGAGCGTGACCATCTATAAGCACCAACTTTTTCATATTTGCATTTTATCAGGAATTTTCAGCCTATTTCTTTTTTTTGCTCTTATTGTCAGCTTTTTCTTCATCAATCCGCACCTTTTTCACCCCAATCAACTTTTCAAAATCTTCTCCATCAATAGTTTCATTTTTCACTAACTCTTCCGCTATTTTATCTAGCTTTTTACGATTTTTAATCAATATTTCTTGGGCTAACTTTCCTGACTCAGTGATTACTTTCTTTATCTCCTCATCAACTTTTGCTTGCATCTCATCAGACAATCTTGTCGGCTCCATCACTGCTCTGCCCCATTCCGTTGTATCAAACTGCGGCCCCATTGCCATTGGCCCCAAATCACTCATTCCATAATCAATCACCATTGCCCTAGTAATCCCAGTTGCCTTGACAATATCACTTGCCGCTCCACTAGTTAACTCTCCAAAAACAATATCTTCTGCTGTTCTTCCTCCCAAAAGTACTGCAATTTTCTCAATTAACTCACTCTTAGTTTGATGATATTTATCTCGCTCAGGTAGTGCCGAAGTAAATCCTAAAGTCATCCCTCTTGAAACAATACTCACCCGATGTACTGGATCTGCATGAGGCAACATATGAGTCACCACCGCATGTCCTGCTTCATGATAAGCTGTCATTCTTTTTTCGTATTCACTCTGAAGCCTCTTCTTCTCTGAGCCTAATTTTACCTTCAATGCTGCTTCTTCAATTTCTTCCCAATCAATTGCACTCTTTTTCTTTCTTGCTGTTTGAATCGCTGCTTCATTAAGCATATTTTCCAAATCTGCTCCTGAAAACCCCACTGTTCTTCTGGCTGCCCGATCCCAATCCACACTCCCAACAAAAGGCTTACCTTTAGCATGAATCTTTAAAATCCTCTTTCTTTCTTGAATATCAGGCAATGTTAAAACCACTCGTCGATCAAACCGGCCCGGCCTTGTCAGTGCTGGATCCAACAAATCGCCTCTATTCGTTGCCGCCACCACAATCACATTATCATTGGGTGTAAATCCATCCATCTCCACCAAAATCTGATTTAAGGTTTGTTCCCGCTCATCATGTCCTCCAGCCACACCCAATCCCCGAATTCTTCCAATTGCATCTATCTCATCAATAAAAATTATTCCTGGTGCCGACTTTTTGGCAGTATCAAATAAATCTCGCACTCTACTTGCCCCCACTCCCACCAACATCTCCATAAACTCGGATCCAGCCATTGAAAAGAAAGGTACTGCCGCCTCACCCGCTACTGCTCGTGCCAACAATGTCTTTCCTGTACCAGAAGGGCCCACCAACAACACTCCCTTAGGAGTTCTTGCTCCCATTTTCAAGTATTTCCTCGGATGCTTTAAAAAATCCACTATTTCTTCCAACTCTTTTTTTGCCTCTTCGACTCCCCCCACATCCTTAAAACTCACATCTTGTTTGCCCTTGGAAAACAACTTTGCCTTACTCTTTCCAAACCCCAAAATACCATCTTGTGCTCCTCTTGCTTGCCTTAAAATAAACAAGAAAAACGCCGCCATCAACACCAAGGGTAATATTGTCCCCAAAATATCCCACCATACTCTCCCCAACGACTGGTCTTGCACCTCAATCTTTACTTTAGTCAAATCCACTTCTGCCGCTTCCAATACTGCCACCAAACTCTCTCCCTCTTCTTTGCGCGACACCTTCACTGACTCATCCTTATACAACACTTCCAATCTAGATCCTGCCACCAAAATCTCTTCAATTTTTTCCGCCTTTATGTCAGCCACTAAATCAGACAAAGCCACTTCATCCACTCCTCCAAAACCCTCAAACAAACTCAAGAAAAATGGCACAAACAACAATAAAATCAAAAACCACATCAATAACCGCCTTAAATTCAAGTTAACTTTAAACTCAAATTTCTTTTGCCCTCCCGAAGCCTTGCGCGAAGGGGGGTTCTGCGAACTCTTCCGCATATGTCTCATCTGGGGCATCTGTTGACCAGGAGACTGTTTACTTGCAGCTTGTTTCTTTTTTTCCGCCATATACAGCCAGTATTTTACCTGAAAACACCTCTAGAAGAAAGTTTAGAAATTTACCCCAATCCCATTTTTTCTTTCACTTCCTCAACTGTAGCTTGAGCAATTTTTCTTGCTTTCTCAGCTCCCTCAGCAATTATTCGATCCACATACTCCGGATCTGCCTCCAACTCTCGCCTTTTTTCCTGAATTCGCTTTAATTCATTAAAAATCGCCTCTGCTAATTCTGCTTTCAATTCACTATACCTAACTCCATGGCCAACATACTGCTTCTCATATTCTTTTCTTTTTCCCTCTCCCTCAAATAACTCCACTAAAATCATCAATGTCTTGAATCCTTCAGAGGATGCAACAACACCAACGGGTTTCTGAATAGCTGATTTTGAAATATAGATACTACTTCCTTTCAAATCTTTCATAAAACCTTTTCCTAAATCTGCTTTTCCTGAATCTGTTGGCGCACTGGCCAATTTTTTCTTTATCGTCTCCAAATCATCAGTCAGATTTATATAACTTCCCTCCACGCTCTTACTCATCTTTCCCTGACCAAGCAATGAGGGTATATATTCACCTTTGGTCGCGAAACGCTTTGGTTCAGGAAAATCAGTCCCATACAAATCATTCATCTTTCGTGCAATTTCTCGTGTGACCTCCAAATGAGGCTCCTGATCAATTCCCACCGGCACCAACTCTGATTTATAAGCCAGAATATCTGCCGCCATTAGCAATGGGTAGTTAAGCAAAGCCATCGTCACATTTTCAGGATGTTGCTTCACTTTTTCTTTAAAAGTAGGCAAGTGTTGCATTCTCGCCATACTAATCATTGTCGAAAAATAAAACATCAGTTCTGCGTGCAAATCTATCACTTTCGATTGCACCAATACCGAGCTTTTCTTTGGATCCAACCCCACTGCCAAATAATCTAACACCACTTCGCGAGTCTTTTCAGCCAAAGTTTTTTTGTCATAAGGCGTTGTCATTGCATGCACATCCACCACCGCAAAAAACATTTCATATTCTGGATTATCTTGTAGCTCCAACATCCCCTTCACCGCACCCAAGTAATTCCCTATATGCAACCTCCCAGTTGCCCTAATTCCTGAAAATATTCGTTTTTTCATATTTCTCCTATATTTAATATAGCAAAAAACCCTTGTCTACCAGGTACCGACTTAGTACTTGGTAAACAAGGGCTCTCTATAAAAGAGGGTGCCACCCCTGCTTCATCGTCTTATAAAAAAACTCCCTTTCGGGAGCTTGTCTCATAAGAAAATCTTATTTTTGACGAGCTCCGTTGATTTACGACACTCGTTGCTAGTCTTTTAACGGTTTCGCCTCCGTACCTGATTAGGGTCAGCTCCGTGGTTCCAACCACACCACATCATAGCTTTTATTTACTTGTACACGATATTATATCGCCCTCACCAAAATTGTCAAATGTTTTTACACTGAGTACTCGAAGTGCCAGCGGGTGGATTTGAACCACCGACCTTTGCCTTATGAAGACACTGCTCTAACCCCTGAGCTACGCTGGCAAGTGTCAATATTTTATCAAGAAAAAGGCCTTGAGGCGAATCAAAGCCACTTTGTTGCGGGGCCAGGAGTTGAACCTGGTCTGTGAGATTATGAGCCTCACGTGCTACCGTACACTACCCCGCGTATTTGAGTCTAAAGTATACTCTACCAGAGGAAAATTGTCAAAGAAACAGCTTCAGCCACTTCTCCCAATTAGCCAAATTTTCCTCATCCTCTCTTTCTTCACCAGAAGACAAAACTGGTAGATCATCCGGCACTAACACTACCACTTCACCAAGCTTGGACAAACCCAATTTATCCCTAATTTCCCGCTCCACAAACAAATCGCTTCTGTAATATTCCAAATTTTCTTTAATTTCCGCCTGTTCTTCTTTTAATATCTCTACTTCCCACTCTGCTTCTCCTACCCTTTCTTTTGCAGCTAAAAGCTCAAACACTCCCATACTCAACTTGACAATTAAAAATAGCCCCATCACCAATATCAAGATAAAAACAGCTCTTTTCCTACTACTATATCCAGTTGACATAAAGCCTCTCAAGTGTTACTATAAGCCAAGAATTATTGATTTGATTTTGTACTCTGTCCTAAAATTTTAGTTATTAGTTCTTAGCTATTAGCTTGTTAATCATGTCTGATGAATCAACTGGACTGTCCCTTCAAGATGCCAGAAACCAATTTATTGATTATTTAAAAGAAAAAGGTCGAGCCTCCGCGACCATCTTAGCATATGGCAAAGATATCGCCCAACTAGTCGATTTCTCCCTCACCAGAGAAAAAAAATCTCCAGAAGACCTCACCACCAACGACATTGATGCCTTCAAAGCCAAGCTACGTTCTGACAACTACACTGCTAAATCCATTTCTCGAAAAGTCAATTCCATCAAATCCTTCTGCCGTTTCCTAAAATCCCAAGGCGTTATATCCGATAACCCCGCTTCCCAAGTCACTCACCCCAAGTACGAAGTTTCTCCTCCCAGAATTTTAACCAAAATGGAATACCGTGCCCTTCGCGACGCCGCCCGTGATGATGAACGATTATCAGCCATCATCGAATTACTTCTCCAAACCGGCATGCGTATTGGTGAATTAGCCAATCTTACTCTTGATGATGTCAAACTCGACAAACATCAAGCTACCATCCGCGCCTACGAATCCCACGACTCCCGCACTATTCCTCTCACCACCGCCGCTGTCAAATCCATCGAAACCTATATTCAAATTCGTCCCAAAACTCGCGAAAAAACTCTTTTTATTACCAAAACCGGAAATCCTTTTTTAGTTAGAAACATTAGAACCGCCATTGACCGCTACTTTAAACTTGCTGGTATCACAGACGCCAAAGTCAATGACCTCCGCCACACTTTTATTGCCCAACAACTCGCCGCCGGCACTCCCCTAGTCTATGTCAGTAAACTCGTTGGCCACAAACGTCTTTCCACCACCGAAAAATACTTAAAATTCATTGAAGAAAAATCCCAAAAAGATTCTGTCAAACTAGAAGAACTCTAATCCCTCACCCGCGCTACTTTTCTTTTTCCCGCAAATCTTACATTCTCAATCTTTTGTTCTTCCCCCGTCCTCTCATTTTTCACAATAATCGTATAAGTGTCTCCTTGTCCACTGTCTTCCAAACTCCAAAACTCATCCCAAAATGCTTGATCTGCCGCGTCAGCTGCCCACTCCAACTCTTCTAAATCATCTTTCAAAAAATCATCTCTAGTTGGTTTCGCCATGAGAAAAATCCTATCAGGTATAAATCAGTAAAGCAACCTCCAATAAAAAGTGGGCCGGGCTGGATTCGAACCAACAACCGCCAAGGTATAAGCTTGGTGCTCTACCGTTGAGCTACCGGCCCATTTACCCTGGAATTATACCAAACAGAATATACTTAATACTAAATACTTGATACTAACCTACAGCTTTGCTCTTCTTATCACCTCTTCCTCCACAATTTCTCTACTCTTTCCAAACTTTAACCGACTCAATTCCCTCACCATCTCCGCCACCTTTTTGCTCGCCCGTGCTTTCTGTGCCTCCACGTCCTTAGTCAAATCCATACTAAACGGCACCTGTGGTTCATTGTTCACAATCGTTTTCATAAACACATGAAACCGCTCCACATTAGTCAAATCACTTTCAGAAAACGTTGGAGCAAACTCATGCTGTAAAAAGTTTGCGTCCGTCACTCCTACTCTAAAAGCCACTAGTGTTCCCACGTTGCCAAACACTGCTTGTTTTACCTCTTCCTCAACCTGACCTACAAACTGGTTTGCCACCGTCAAATTCAAATGATATTTTCGTGCCTCAGACAAAATCACTGCAAAATCAGGTGTGGCAAAATTTTGAAACTCATCAACGTAAAGATAAAAATCGCGTCTTTGCTCTTCTGGCACATCTTGCCTGCTCATCGCTGCAATCAAAATTCTAGGAACCAAAAGCAATCCTAAGAAATTACTATTCTCCTCACCAATCAAGCCTTTAGCCAGATTAATCAAAAGAATCTTTCCCTCATCCATCACCTTTCTAAAATCAAATGCACTTTGACTCTGGCCAATAATATTTCTCATCATTTTATCCGTCACAAACCGCCCAAATTTACTAACAATATAATCCAACACTTCAGACTTATGAAAATCCGCCGTCTGGGCAATCTGATCTGTCCAATACCGTCTCACTATCGGATCAGTCACTTTTGGCAACAACTCCTGCACATACTTACTATCTGTCAATACCCGAACCACCTCCACGAAAGTACTTCCTTTCTCACTCATTACCGTCAACATTGCATTCCGAATTGCATGTTCAAACCGCGGCCCAATAATTCCTGTTTTATGAGGGTCATACAATTTGTACATCAAGTTAATAATGCTCGAAACCACAAAATGCTTTTGCTCTTCTGTATTCGCTTCCATAATATTAAGCCCCATCGGCCGCTCAGTATCCGATGGATTAAAATAAATCACATCCTCTGCTCTACTTGGAGGAATGTGTTCTAAAATCTGCTCCACCGTATCATGCGGATCAATAAAACAAACCCCTCTCCCCTCCCTTATATCTTGAAGCACCATATCTTTTAAAAACTCCGACTTTCCCGTACCCGTTTTTCCAATAATATACATATGCCTTTGTCTATCTTTCGGCCCAATATGAACATCTCTTACCAATCCTCTGTATTTGCTCTTGCCCAAATAAAGTCCTTCTTTTGGAATCGCCGCTGGCGCTGGAGCACTTTTTGCCGTCAACCAGTTAATATGTGGTGTTTCTACCATTTTGTTGGGAAAATGAAACAGCGTTGCTAACTCTTCACTGTTTAAAACCGAGTTTCCTCTCCCAAACAAAGGCTGGTATCGATAAATAAAATCTGTCATAAATATCTGCTTCACCAACATCTTGGTCTTTTTTAATCCACCCATACTAGACTCAAATTGCTTAAAGCTTCCCACAATATTTGCTAAATGTGACTTTGCCGCTTCTTCAGTGTTACTAGACACCACTATTCGAATCGACGTTTCAAATCCCGGCTTACCTATTTTATTTTCAATTTTCTTATAATCCTCCTGGCTCATTCCATATTTTGCTGTCTCTGGATCAGCTTCTGTCTTTTTAGTTTTGGAAACATATAAACCCCCAGACTTCTGCCACTTATTTCCTGCCGGCGCAATCAATATCTGTACCACCGCCCCCTCGCCCGCCTGCATCTTTGCCAACTGTGCTGTTATAGAACTTAAAGAATCAGTTGGTAATTCTTTGTAAGTTTTTAAAGGATAATAAGCAGCCTTACTAAGCTTCAATGCCGCAAATGCCACCTTGCCAGTTTCCGTAAAAATGTTATATTCATCCACTTCTACAATGTCTGCACCCGGATACGCTCCATGAATTTGTTTTTCCACCAAATCCCGCAATTTATCAGGACAGCTCACATAAAATCGGATGTCTTCCTTTGTTGCTACCAACTCAAAAGTCACATGATCCTGAGGTTTAAACCACGACTTCCACCCACTCGTCCCCAGCGATGCTAACGAAGCGAACATTTGCTCTGCCGCGTCAATCTTAATCTCATTATCCCGCGGCAACTGCACCTCAAGTAGTACAAACTCTAAACTATACTCTTCTCGCTTTCTATAACGCAAAAATTGCACCACCACATACCCCAATCCCACCATTACCAAAATAGCCAATCCTGACAAAATAATTAACACAAACAAATATGTTGTCCAACCAACCAAGTTATTTATTTGATCCATTTCTTTTTACCTTGCTATTTTTCTCTATACACCACCGCTCCATGAAACTTCTTAATCATTCGCAAACACCATTCTGCTAACCATCTTACACTTGTAAACACATTACTATGAACTCCTTTTTGGATTGTTTCTTGCGTTGTCGGTAATACCACTTTTTCATCAACTTGCGGTTCAGCTGGTTCCACCAGTATTTTACCCTTATGCTTCACTGACTGAGGCAATTTTACTTCCTCTCCTCGCTCCAATTTCTCTAGCCACCCCTCAACTTCTTCAGGAATTTTCTCATGCTCTCCTCCCACCTCCACCACTGGCACTTTTTCTTGATCAACCTTAACTGGCTCTCGCTCTTCTCCTCCTGCAACCGGCTTAGCTATTCCTACCTGTTTTTGATCATCATCTGTCAATGCTCCAATTGCCTGAGCACGCAAATCTTTCCCCTGATTTTGGGCAGGATCATTCATAGCTTTATGATATCACAGGAGAAACTAACCCAAAATATTTAAAAATCCAAACCCTTCACTGCTTTCACTCCATGATCAAACGGATGCTTTATCTTTTTCATCTCAGTTGCCAAATCCGCCATCTCCACTATTTTTTTACTCACCCTTCTCCCAGTTAAAATCAAATGTGTTTCCCCTCGTTTAGAAATTAGGTCAATTAGGTCACTCAGGTCAATTAAGCCATCTTTGATGGCGTTATTTACTTCATCCAATATCAACACATCCACTTTGTCAACCAAATCATTAGCTTTTTTCAAAGCCTCACCAGCTTTCTTTTTATGCTCTTTGAGAGTTACATGATCAGTCGGTAGTTTATAAAATCCCTTTCCAGACAAAAAGATTTCAAAATTTTTTATTTTCTTAGGCAACTCTAATTCACTAACTTGCCACTTCACCTCTTTATACCAACACACCATTGCCACTCGCATCCCAGACAAAGCTGCTCTCACTCCCACCCCAATTGCAGCACTCGTCTTACCTTTACCATCACCAGTAAATACATAAACTAAGCCCTGTCTCTTTTCACTTTTTTTTCGCATATTTACCGCAGATTCCCCGCACTTGACTAGCCAAAAGCTTTACGTAAAGGCTGTCCAGACAACCCTAACTTTCAAATCCTGTTTTTTCTTTTATTACTTTACCAACATCCACTAAAATCTCCACTCCAAATTTTTTCAATAACTCAGCTACTTTTCGCAAAGGTAGCCCTACCACACCTGTCACACTTCCTTCTACATCTGCTACCAACTCTTTGGCTTTACCAATCAACTGATAAGCACCAGCCTTTCCTACCCACTCTTTTGATCCCAAATATTTCTCCAATTTTTTATCAGACAAATCTTTAAACCAAACCACTGACTTTTGAGATTCAATCAGTTTTTTTCCAGTTTCAACCTCAATAACTACCACCCCAGTATAAACTTCATGTGAACAACCATTAAGCTGATTAAGAATTTCTCTTGCGTGTTCTACATCTTTTGGTTTCCCCACAACATTACCGTCTACCACAATAATTGTATCTGCACCAATCACCAAACCACTCTTTAACTGACGTGCTACTTTTTCTGCTTTAGCCAAAGCCAAAGCAACAACTAACTGCCCGGGTTCACCTATTTCCACCGACTCCTCATCAAAATCACTCACTTCAACCTCAAACGGAACCCTAAGCCACGAAAGTAATTCTTTTCTCCAAAAACTCCCACTGGCCAGCACTAATTTCATGCCTGTATTGTACCAGTCTCAAACCCTCCTCACTGCATGCTCGAATTTTTCTACCAGACCTAACATCGTCCACGCAAGCCCTTCGTGCTCTTTTCTTTTATCAACAATCGGCCAATCTCCATCTAAGTCATAACCCCCACTCCATAAACAATCTGATTTTCTCCCTTTAACCACTACTCCACACCACCTTCTCCTCTTTGCCCCAAACACTGCTTCGGGTATATACCTCACCCATTCCTCTTCTCCTCTTCCATTTCTTGATCCAACAAGATCTACTTTAGCCACAATGTATATTTCGTCTCCTTCACGCAAATTATCAAAACAATCCCTCACTTTCCCTTCAGTATTCATATACACCTGCAATAAACCATCCAAACCCTCAACTTCAATCCGCGACTCACGTTCACTATAATCAAAAAATCCAGTATATCCCTTATGCTCTGTCACCCTTGTCAAAATAATTACCAATTCCCCTTCCAGACCCATCTTTCGCACACCATCCACTCCATTAATCTCTATTTGTCTCCACCCCCTTAAAAACTCACCTTCCCAATTGCTTTCTAATATTTCTTTCACCAAACAAACCACCTTCTTTCTACAAAAAAGCCGTCTTTCGACGGTTTTTATATTATTTTTCCTTTAACATATTTTATTGTTTCCCTTTCTATAAACTACACTTACTCCACCCGCAACTATCACACGTAAAACACCCTTCCTTAAACACCAGCTCTGATGCACACTCAGGACATTTAGTTTCTCTCTGTTCCACCTCCGCCCTCACTGTCAACGGTTCAATTCTTACCTGGCTTTGCATCACCTGCTTTTTCTTTTTATCCCTCTTTTTATCTCCCACCGACAAAACTTGCACACTCTTGCTCTTATCTCTATAAACCGTAATCCCTTTACATCCCAACTCCCACGCTTTTATATAAGCTTCTTCTACATCTTCTATACTTGCTTCTGTCTGAAAATTAATTGTTTTGCTCACTGCGTTATCCGTATATTTCTGCCATGCCGCCTGCATCTTCACATGCCATTCAGGAGAAATGTCATACGCCACTCTAAACGTTTCTCTCACCCATTCTGGCAACTCCCTAATTCCTTGAACCGACCCAGTCTCTTGTACTTCCCTCAATATTTCCTGCTTCCTCCCTACCACTCCATTCTCATACAACTCACTCAACACTTCCTCAAAATATTTATTAGTATAAGTCAATCCACCATCATCCACCACATTCTTATTAAAACTCAATGCAAATACTGGCTCAATTCCACTACTACAATCCGCTACCATACTAATAGTCCCTGTTGGAGCAATGGTTGTCACTGCCACATTTCTCACTTTTCTTAGTTTTTTAGTCACCGGTCCACACTTTTTAAACTCGCTTTCTTTCCACGCCGGAAATACTCCTTTCTCACCTGCCAACCTTTCACTTTCCTCCCAGCTTTTCTCCTGAATAAACTTTGCCACTCTCCTTGCCAACTCTACTCCAGCTTTGCTGTCATATCTCACTCGCAATTGAAATAACATATCCGCCCATCCCATCACTCCCAAACCAATTCTTCTTAAACTTCTAGCCATCTTTCTGATTTGAGGAATTGGATACTTTCCTTCATCCACCCCACTATCCAAAAACCTCACTGCCAGTTTCACCACCACTCCCAACCTCTTCCAATCTACCTCTCCATCAACCACAAACTTAGCCAAATTAATAGATCCCAAATTACAACAATCAAAATCATGCAGCGGTTGCTCTCCACACGGATTCGTCGCCCTAATCGGCCCCATTGATTCCATCACAGAATTGTCTTTATTAATCGCATCCAAATAAATCATTCCAGGATCTCCACTCTTCCACGCCATCGTTACAATCGCATCAAATAATTTTCTCGCCGCCATAGTCTGAACCACTTTTCCATTCCTAGGATTCACCAACTTCCACTCTCGATCTTTCTTAACCGCTCTCATAAATTTATCCGTTACGCCCACCGATATATTAAAATTGGTTATTTCCTCATCTTCTGCCTTACACGTTATAAACTCAAACACATCCGGATGGTCCACATTCAATATTCCCATATTCGCCCCTTGCAAAAACCCTCCTTGCATCACCTGCCTTGTTGCTGCATCAAATACTCGCATAAAACTCACCGGCCCCGACGAAAACCCGCCAGAACTAGACACATAATCTCCTTTAGGTCGCAAATTCGAAAAGTTAAATCCAGACCCTCCTCCTTTCTGATGTACCAACGCCGTCCACTTCACCCCATCAAAAATTCCTTCCATACTGTCTTCAACCGGCAAAACAAAGCAGTTAGTTAAATTTCCCGATTTCGTCCCTGCTCCTCTAAAATAACAACCAGCTGGTACAAACTCCATTCTCGATATCACCTCAAAAAACAAATCTTGGTATTTTTTTCTTTTCCTTTTTGTTTTTTCTCTCTTTGCCATTGCCCGAGCCACTCGTCTTACCATCTGCCCAGGCGTTTCCATCACTCTATTTTGATCATCATGTCTCAAATACCTCTTTTTCTCCAACACCTTCAAGCTATTAAGCGTCAGTCCCAAATCATCCTCCACTCCCAAAATCGCTCTTACCTTTCGCTCCTTCGTCTGCTCCGACCGATACAAAATATATGACTTGGCCGTACTATAATGTCCTGCCGCCATCAATACTTGCTCTACAATATCTTGTACTTGCTCTACCGTGGGAATATGTTTTCCATTTGCTCTCTGCAAAATCCTCATCACAATCTCTCCCAATCTTTCTGCTTCTCGCTTCTCAAACTCTCCTGTTGCTTCAGCTGCCTTTTTAATCACCTCCACAATCTTGTCACCATCAAACTTCACTACTCTCCCATCCCGCTTGCGAATCTGTTTTATCATAACTAATTGTTCATTTTTAACTATTAGTTTTTCGCTTTACTATATAGTACATTTACTCCAGCCACACTGCGGACAATTAACACACCCATCAGCAAACACTGCCGCTGCCCCACATTCTGGACACATTTGAATTTGTCCACTTGCTGGCTTAGGTAAATTCAACACCTGATCTTGTTTGCTTCCATCCCGATAAATCGTAATTCCCTTACATCCCAATTTCCACGCCATCATATAAGCTTTCTTTACTTCTTTCGCTGTTGCTTTCTCACTAAAATTAATTGTTTTCGACACTGAATTATCAATCCACTTTTGCCAAGCCGCCTGAATTTTTACATGCCATTTAGGCTCTATCTCATGCGTCGTTACAAATACTCGATAATACCACTCTGGTAACCCCTTCACTGCCCTCAACCCATATCCCGCCACTGCCTCCAAAACCTCATCAACCGTTTTTAGCTTTCTACCCTTAATTCTTAATTCATAATTCTTAATTCCTAATTCTCTAAGCTCTGTTTCAAACACTGGATCAACCATAATAAACTCTTTTGTCGGCTTATTTCTCCTATCATCCTCATTAAAAACCCTTCTCAATGTCACCAAAGAAAACACTGGTTCAATTCCACTGCTAGTATTGGCCAAAATACTCGTTGTTCCTGTTGGTGCAATCATCGTCAACGCACAATTTCTATACCGCTCCGCAGTTCCTGAAAACACACTCACGTCAAAATTAGCAAATACTCCTCGCTCTCGTCCCAACTTCAAACTTGCATCTTCCGCTTTTTTACGAATAAACTTAGATAGTCTTTCTGCCAACCTCACAGCTTCATTACTGTTATATGCAATTTTCAACTTATACAACAAATGGCCAAATCCCATCACTCCCAAACCTATTCTTCGATTTCCATTCTTCACCATCTCCTCTATTTCCTTTAAAGCGTAAGTATTCATCTCAATCATGTCATCCAAAAATTTCACTCCCAACTTCACAGTTTTTTCTAAATCATCCCAATCAATCTCCCATTTCTCTTCGCCTTTTTTACGCCCAACTTTTTTAATATGTTTCTGTAGACAAATACTAGTCAAATTACATGATTCATACGGCAACAAAGGTATTTCTCCACACGGGTTCGTCGCACTAATTTTACCCAGTGATGGCGTTGGATTATCTTCTTCCATTCGATCTAAAAATGCTAGTCCTGGATCTCCACTTTTCCACGTATGTGCAACAATCTCATCAAAAAGCTTTCGTGCTTTGAGTCTCTTTACCACCTCACCACTCCTAGGATTCACCAACTTCCACCACCCATTTTTATCCACTGTCTCCATAAACTCGTCAGTTACTCCCACACTAATATTAAAATTCTTTATTGACCCATCCTCATTTTTAAGTCTTATAAACTCCAATATATCCGGATGATCTACATTGAGTATTGCAATATTTGCCCCTTGCCTCTTGGCTCCTTGCAATATCTGTGCCAACGCCGCACTATATGCTCTTAAAAAATCCACCGGCCCACTGGCTGCTCCTGGAACATTTTTTACCTTGTCTCCATGAGGTCGAATTCGCGAAAAATTAAATCCCGTTCCTCCATTATTCTTATGCACCACCGCCGCATCTCCCAACGTTTTAAAAATAGAATCAATCTCATCCTCAACTGGCAAGACAAAGCAGGCAGACAACTGCCCCGTTCCTCCAGGATTGCCTGCTTCAAACATTGCCTTTCCAGAACATACAAACTTCCAATTCACCATCCGCTCATAAAATTCTTTAGCTGTTTTTTCCACCACCCCATTACTTCCCCACTGAATCTCAGCCTTAGCTAAATGCCGTGCCACCCTCCAAAACATCTTTCCCACACTCTCGCGCACCTGTCCTTTCATATCAGTCATCAAATATCTTTTTTTTGCTACTTCCAAACCCACTTGAGACAACACCGGCTCAACAACTTTAAATTGTTTTTTTCTCATTACTTACTCTTTTTACCTTTTCTAGGCAGAACAATAACTATAAGCACACGCGGGGCAGGTTGCACAACCGTCTCCCATCACCATCGTCGTTCCGCAGTCCGGACAAATCCCACTCTCACCATCAAAAATTACTTCCTCATGCTCATGTTTAGAATCACTTATCTTTGCTTCACCATTTCCTCTGACTTCTATCACTTTTTTATCTACTGGCAAATTCAACACCTGCTGTTCTCTACTCTGATCCCTATAAACAGTCACTCCCTTGCATTTGAGTTTGTAAGCCATTAAATAAGCCTCCTTCACGTCCTCCACTGTCGCGGCATTTGGCATATTGATCGTTTTACTCACCGCACTATCAGTGTATCTCTGCCATGCCGCTTGCATCTTAATATGCCAACTCACACCAACATCATGACTTGTTACAAACACTTCTTTAAGCTCTTTCGACACTTCATCAATTTTTCCCAACTCCTCCCCTGCCGCCACGCTCTTTAATATTTTCTTTCGTTTACTCTCACTCCTAATTACTTTCTTTAAAGCTTTTCCAAACCATTTATTCGTCTCCACTAACTCTGTTTCCCCCAATTTCAAAATATTTTTTCTAGCAAATACCAAAGCAAACAACGGCTCAACGCCTGATGAACAATTCGCAATAATGCTAATCGTTCCTGTTGGTGCTACTGTATTCACCGTGCTGTTTCTCATTGCTTCAAATCCTTTTTTCTGCCATTTACTTCCTCGAAAAGCAGGAAAGCTTCCCCTCGTTCCCCCCAACTTCACCGACTCGTCCCTTGCTGTTTTTTGAATAAACTTGGACAGTTTCTCTGCCAAACTCACTGCCTTGTCAGAATTGTAGGCAATCTCCATTTGATACAACATATCCGCCCACCCCATCACTCCCAAACCAATTTTTCTCGTCTTTTGCGCCATTTCTTTTATTTCTGGTAATGGAAACGCACTCACATCAATTACATCATCCAAAAATCTCACCCCCAACCTCAACACCTTCTCCAACCTTTTCCAATTTACCCTTTTCCCCCTTACAAACTGCGCCAAGTTAATCGATCCCAAATTACAACTCTGATACGGCAGTAGTGGTTGCTCACCACATGGATTTGTTGCTTCAATCTCCCCCAAGTGACGAACTGGACAGGCTTTATTCATCTGGTCCAGAAATACCAGACCTGGATCCGCCACCCTCCATGCATGCTCGCAAATTAACTGCATTATCCGCCCCGCTGACTCCCACCTCACAATTTTATTATTCTGCGGATTACGAAGCGGATATTTTTTGCTTTTAGCCAAAGCCTCCATAAACTCATCTGTTATCCCCACACTCACATTAAAATTTTTCAATTTTTTTCCATCCAACTTCTCCACAATAAACTCTTCAATGTCCGGGTGATCTACTCTCAAAATTCCCATCATCGCCACTCGCCGCTTACTCCCCTCATTAATCGTTTTTGCCATGTGATCAAATAACTCCATAAACGGCACCGGCCCTGAAGACACTCCTCCAGTCGCCTTCACCCGATCATCTCTTGGTCGCAGTCGAGAAAAAGAAAATCCTACTCCTCCTCCAGTTCGCAACACCAACGCCGCATCATGCAATGTTTTAAAAATACTCTCCAAACTATCACTCACTGGCAAAACAAAACAGGCAGATAACTGACTGCGTCCATTTTTGCCCGCATTCATCAAAGTAGGCGAATTTGGTAAAAATTCCATATTAGCCATCATCTCTTCAAACGCTTCTGCTTGCTTTTCAATATCTTCTCCATAAGCCGCTCCCGCCTCAGCCACTGCTTTTGCCACTCTTCCAAACATCTTTTCCGGCGTCTCCAATACCTTACCTTTACTATCTTTCTTAAGATAACTCCGACTCGTCAACACCGTCATTGCATTTTCAGTTATCTTTTGCATTTTTATGTTTTTAACTCCTTAATTTCTCTTTCAAAATCAACCAACTCTCCAAAGTCCTTATACACACTGGCAAACAACAAATAAGCTATGTCGTCTATTTTTTTTAATCTATTAATCACCAAATTTCCTACTTCCCAACTTTTTATCTCCGTACTTTTTCTGCGCCTCAGCATCATTTCTATTTCATCAATTAACTCTTCTATCTGATCCATTGTTACCGGCCTCTTCCAAGTTGCTTTTATCAACCCTTTTTTAACTTTCTCTCTATCAAAAACTTCCTTTTCTCCATTTTTTTTAATTACTATCAAATCCACTCCCTCCACCCTCTCATACGTCGTAAACCGCTTCTCACATTTCTCACACTCTCTCCTCCTTCTCATACTCGCCCCGTCTTCACTTACCCTTGACTCCAACACTCCATGCTCATCCGAACCACAATACGGACATCTCATATTTTCCTTTCAGGACAGTTACACCAACTTATTTATCTTTTCCACTCAACACTACCTGTAGCGTACTTTTCAAAGTTAATCCACTAGTCATAGTGTCGTCAACTACCAACAACTAGATCAGAGGGAATCAGTTGTTTATTTCCAGACTAAAACTTTTTTTTGTCAAATTCTTGCAATTTTTACCTCTATTAATCCTACATATTGTATGTAGTTACCCCTCACTCAAAGACAAAAATTTAACAATAACTAAATAAACAATGCCTCATCAACCTAAATAAAAACACAGCCATTTAACCACAGTGCGGACAGCCACTACCCAAATATTCACTTTGACATTTTCTACACTTCTTTACACTATTCTCAACTCCGTCTGAATTTGCAAATGGATCTGACTCTTTCGTTAACGGATGGATACCTCCAAGTTGCAATTGTCCTGTAAAAATAGCGGCTATATGAATATCAGGATCAATCCAATTTGTCTCAGCCCACAATCGCTGACTCTCAATCATCATCGACTTCAATTTGTTAACAAAACCACTCTCTTCCCTCACCAGCAGCAATTCTCGCAATAAATGAATTTGTCCGCCCACTAATCTTTTAACCCTCTCATAAGAGCTCCAATCCACTTCTCCTTTTAACAAATCCTTATTAAACCTTTGCCTAAAATTCAACCTCAACATTTCAGTATGCTTTATCATCGGATCACTCTTTTCAAGTACATCCTCACCATAACTAAACTGTTGTGGCGAACTAACTATCAAATCAGGTGTTGCTTCCAAAGGAATATTTACCTGATCATTATGCCAATTCAATAGAAACACTCGCTCAGCACTATCCAAACCTCCATTCAACAGCAAAAACCTCCCCTCAACCACACGCGAACCATCATCTCCTATTTCCATCACTCTAAATAAATTCATTACATCATACTTTGATCCAAAATCCTGATAAAAATCAGTCGGGCTTAAAATCACTACTCCCTCTCCTTTTTTAGCTTCAGCCAACATTTCATTTGCTCTTCGTAGTCCTTTAGCTATTGCTTCAGGAAACCCATCAGTGTTCTCAAACGACCCGGCTTGATTTCCATACTCATCGACGTCTAATAATCCTACTTTCACCTCTCCACCAGCTTTAATAATTTTAAGAAAATATGATGGCTGAATCACCAAAGGCTCACCCACCCCAAACTCTGTTAAAAAAAACTCCACCTGGTTAGTCAACCATTTCAACACTGCCTGAGGCGCTAAATGCTCATTAATCACTCTTTGAGCATTTACTAACTCATTAGCAAAACTAAATATCCGCTCATTACTCACTCCTGGAAGAAAACTCTCAGTCGTAATTATGCTCATAAAATCACTACAAATAAAAAACCTTCCCAAAGGAAGGCGTTTAAACATCCTGCTCGGGATCATTATCCTAAGAAACAAAAGCTCTGGCTCAGCCTATTCAATAGACCACACAGTTGCGGCACAGCTCCCGAATTCCTTGCCTCGACGAAGGCGGGTCACGGGATTCCATTGTTTCTCAGCTAATCTGTTAACAACTCCAATCTATTCTTAATAATTATCATTGTCAATTACGAACTCAATCTTTGCTTGCCCCGTTAATTTTTGAGAATGCGAAGAATTCAATTCGAGCAAGTCGAAAAATTTTTACGGGGTAAGCCACAAAAAAAGCTGTTCCCGCAGCCTCTTAGACCTGCCTGCCGGCAGGCAGGAATTAGATTAATTAGGTTAATTAGAAATTTTACTCTTCCTCTACCTCAATCTCCTCACTCATTACTTCTCCCTCTTCTTCATACCCCTCCTCACCTTCAACCCCATCCACAGATTCTCCCTCAACTTCTCCTTCCTCTTCTTCACTTTCTTGTTTATCCTCACTTTCGTCCAAAGACTCCCCTTCTTCCTCTACTTCCCTATTTAATACTTCTCTTGCTCGCTCATATCCCCTTTCACTCACCTCCATCGCCCGCTCTAGCCCTGCCTTTGCTTGATCTGGCACTTTCTCCACTACTCCTTCCAATATTTCAATATGCTTTCTTGTCGCTTTCTCTACTCTTTCCCACACTTGGGGCAATTCCTCGCCTTGCTCTCGCAACTTACTCAATTCATCCACTGCTTCAAACATATAATTTTCCGCTTTCATCGCTGTCGTAATCGCCAAATCAACCTTGTTTCCGTCTACCAATGCTTTCGCCGCTCCTACTCTCTTGTCCGCATACAACAGTTTCAATTCCACTCTTTTTACTGAATCTCTCGTCAACCACAATCGTACCCTATCTCGAACCATCTTCAAAAAATACAACGGATGATCAGGCAAAATTCCTGGATACGCTAAATAATAGTCTACTTCCTCTTCCATCTCATCCATCTCCTCTGCTTCCACTACCTCATCTCTCGTATCATCAACTACTTCTTCTTCCACCACCTCAACCGCCAAAGCCTGTGGTCGAGCAGTCCGCACAATCGAAACCATCAAAATCCCAGTTGCAAAAATTAAGGAAAATACTATCAATGTAAATCTTCTACTCATATATCAATCAAAACATTTAAAGTTTACCCTACCCTAAATTCACTGTCAACATAAGCTTTAAAACCTATCATAACCCTTCAAAGCAGATCATCTACTTTCTCACTCCCAGATACCCAACCACTACTCTCATCAACACCTCCGTCAACTGTCTTAAACTTCGCAAGCTTATCCACTCATTATCTCCATGCGCTCCATTTCCAACCAACGGCATTTGTGTCACTGCTGGAATATCTTTTTTTGCAAACATCCACGCATCATTCCATGGACCAATACCTTCAACTACTGGCTGTTGCTTGCCCACTTTTTCATACTCCTCTTTTAACAAAGCTACAATTTCTTCCTTCTCATCAATCTCCATCGCCGGTGCAAATAGCAAGTCTTTAATCTCATATTTTAAACCCTCCATACTTGCCAGCTTTTCTTTAATCCAAATTTTCACCTGTCTATCTGAATTTCCTGGCATCAACCTCACATCCCCATACGCCTCACATTTATCCGGCACCACATTAATAGACTTGCCCCCAGAAATAATCGTCGGAAAAGTTATTATTGGTTTTTTATTCGGAAATACTTTTGCTGATTTAAAAGGTATTTCCAGATTCTGCAACGCTGCAATTGTCCTTGCCATGTCCACGATCGCATTTCTTCCCTTTTCTCTTCGCTGCCACACCGACACTCCTGTGTGCACCGCCTCTCCTTCTGTTGTCAACTTAAACCGATATCCCCCTCTGTGACCAATTCCAATCTGCGTCCCCGGCTCAGCCACTATTGCCACTTTACTTTTCACTCCCTGTGCCAATAAATATTTTGTTCCCCAACGACTGCAAGCCCCAGTTTCCTCATCCACTACAAATTGCAAAATCAATCTTCCATCCAAATCAACTCCTAAATCTTTCAAAGCCTTAACCACATACACAAACGCACTCAAAGACGACTTCATATCATAAGCCCCTACTCCATACAACCTATCACCCCTCACCGATCCAGAAAACGGATCTCCTTTATAATTATCCCCTGGCACTGTTGTGTCCATATGCCCATTAAGAATCAAGCTTTTTCTAAACCTACTTGGGCCCCAATAACACACCACATTTTTTCGCTTGCTTCCCGCTCCCATACGTCGCGATCGCACCTTGATCGCATTTAGTTTATTCACTATCAACTCTGCCACTTCCGCCTCTATCGGCTCATTTTTTTTTGAATTTTCCGGAGTATGCGGATTCGCACTTTTAGCTTTCACCAACGACGATAAAAACTTCACTTGAGCTGAGAAATTCTTCTTTACTTGCACCCGAATTTTTCGACCAAAATTTGCACTAACTCCAATTTCTTCATTTATCACTTTTACTCTCTTTCGGCAGCCACACTAACAAACTTAACTATTCTACCACAACCAGAGGTAGACCTCATCATCTCCAGAGGAAAAAGTTACTCACTTTATTCAAACAAAAATACACTCACTCCCCACAGCGCATGAGTCAATATCGGCGTTGCTAAATTTTCAGTTCGAAGCATCATCACTCCATTTCCAAATCCCACTCCAAAAACAAGTAAGCTCCGCACCATTATCTGCACCACAGGCAATCCATCCACCACCATTACTGGCAAATGAAGTAGGGTAAACATCAAAGCCACCACTATCACTCTTGTCCACTCATTCTCCCACACCTCCTTCAATCTCGTCAGCACATACCCCATCATCAACAACTCTTCCCAAAAAGCTGTTACCAATCCTAAAATTAAAAGCTGTCCTATTCCTCCCGACGTCAATGCTTCCGGATTCACCGCTAGTTCTCCATACTGGATATAATTTACCAATTCACCAAAAAACAATAAAAGCACTCCTACTGCCAATCCAAACCCTACCGCCGGTACAAAATTTTTCGTATTTATTCCCAACGACTTCCAACCATTTCTCTCCTTTTTCCACACCATATACCCTACTACTCCTCCCATTACCAACCCTTTTAAAATTACCTCCTCCACCCACAACGGCATCCTAAAAAGCAAACGATACATTCCCCACACCATAAACACCAACACATAAGCCCCAATCACCTGATGTGCTTTTTCCAACTTGCTACCTTCACGCACCAAAAACCATTTGTCAGCCAATTTATTTGTCAGTTTGTTTAGCATTAAACCCTAAAGCCTCCAAAACTTTATTAAGCGTCTCTTCCCGCGAATTTGAATAAGTATCAATAACTAAATCATAAAGAGCTGGAGTCCAGAAATCAATTCTGTCATCTTTTTTCATCACTCCAACACTCACCACCCACTCACCCCATTCTTTCTTATACATTCTCATCCATTTTGACCGATTTTTCTTTTCTCTCTCAAAAATATGTATTTTTGCCTTCTCAACATCCACTCTGTCACGATTAACAATACGATCAACCCTAATGGCATCTTCATCACAACAAACCAACACTTTCAATACTCCATCAATTCCCTGAGCTAAAAAACCAGAAAGCCAAGCTTCATAAATTCCCCCACTCTCTTTCTTCAATTTTTTTCTAACTCCATAATCAATTTTCCTATCAAACTCATCTTCATAGTCAGTCGCAGAATGATGCATTCCATGATCCGGCTTAAACAATCCCTTTTCCAATGCATACGCTCTCATAAATCCACCACCGGAATATCCCTTCCATCCCAATTCTTTTTCCAACAATCGCATCAATGTTGTTGCTCCTGCCCCCGGCAATCCAGACACCGTAATATTTTTATACTTTAATTTCTTTGGATCAACTCTCTTCATCTCACCTCCATACTTAATACTTAATACTTAATACTAATCTTGTTTTCCTCTTCTCAACGCCTCGCATTCCACCGCCGCACTCATCGCTTTCCTCAATTGCTCCACCGCCTTTTCAGCTTTATTCAAATCCAACGCATGCCCCTCTCTTAAATGCGGAAAAAAATGGAATAACCTATTCCTACATTGTTTCCACCCCAACCACAATTCGTCTGCCAATTTCCGACTGCACAGTTTTTCTAAATCATCCCAAACCCACTCTTTACCCCGAAATCTTTTTGGCAAATCTGGATTCAACGCCTTCCCAATCCTAAAATGATCCCCCTTATATTGATACTCCTTTATTAACTCCAACTCATAAAAAAATTTCTTTAAAAAACCTTCATAAGCTTTAGCCATCGGAAACACTATAAAAGAATAATCATGATACCCAATCTTTGACATTTGAGCTTTGACATTTGACATTAAGTTATACGCATCCTTCACTAACAATTTTTGCTCCGGCCCTAAATACTCAAACCACACTTCTGTTTCAAATTCATTCATAATAAATATATTAAATTCTTAATTCTATTTGTTTATTCTACCCTCAAACTTACTTTGATAAAATACCTTTATGACAAAAAGATCTAAAGTGCCAAAACCAAAAAAACAAAAAATGCCCCAATTCGCCACCTTTATATTCAAAACCATCAAAAACATCGATTTTAAAGCTCTACCTCCCCGTTCATCAAAACAATGGATTCTTTTTCTCTTCTTAATTGCACTCTTTACTACTATTTTTTTTGTTCTTCTCAAAGACCTTCCCTCTCCCACCAAACTAAAAAGCCAATCTTTTCCTGTCTCTACTCAAATCCTTGATCGCACTGGCCAACTCCTTTACGAAATATACGCCGATCGAAACCGCACCCCCATTGACATCGACGATCTTCCCGACCATGTCATGCAAGCTACCATTGCTATAGAAGACCAAAATTTTTATCAACATTTTGGCTTTTCTATCCAAGGAATCACTCGCGCCCTCGGCAACACCCTATTCAAACAACGTCTCCAGGGCGGCTCCACCATCACTCAACAACTAATCAAAACTGCCCTCCTTACTCCCGAACGCACTTTAAAAAGAAAGCTTAGAGAAGCTTTTCTTACCCTTCTAACCGAAACTCTTTACACCAAAAAAGACATTTTGGAAATGTACTTAAATCACATTCCTTATGGCGGAACCTCCTGGGGTATCGAAGCTGCTGCCAAAACTTATTTTGGCAAATCTACCAAAGATCTTGATTTATCAGAAGCCGCCCTATTGGCCGGCCTCCCCCAAGCTCCCACTCGCTATTCTCCTTTTACCAACCCTGACGCTAGTAAAGCTCGCCAAAGCGAAGTTCTTCGTCGTATGGTCGAAGATGGTTACATTAACCAAGACCAAGCTGACCAAGCAGCCAACCAAAAACTCGAATTTTCTCCACCTTCAACCGACATTAAAGCCCCTCACTTTGTTTTCTATGTGAAAGATCTTCTCGTTGAAAAATACGGTCTTCAAACCATTGAACGCGGTGGTTTACGCGTCACTACTACCCTTGATCTTGATTTACACCTTACAGCCCAAGCCAGCCTGTCAGCTGAAATCGATAGGCTCGAAACTTATCGAGTAGGCAACGGCGCTGCTCTCATTACTAAACCCAACACAGGTGAAATTCTAGCAATGATTGGCTCCCGAGACTACTTTGATACTGAACATGACGGTCAAGTCAATGTCACCACTCGTCCCCGCCAACCTGGCAGTTCCATTAAACCTATCAATTACGTCACTGCCTTCCAAAATCAAAAGCTCACTCCAGCCTCAGTTCTCCTAGACATTCCTACCTGCTTCCGCGTCACCGGTCAACCTCTCTATTGCCCTAAAAACTACGACTACACCCATCACGGACCTGTACAAGTCCGCTATGCTCTTGGTAACTCATACAACATCCCCGCTGTCAAAACTCTTGCCCTCAATGGTGTTGAAGACATGATTGCCACTGCTTCAGCCATGGGTATTACCACTTTTACCGATCCTAACCGATATGGCCTCTCTCTTACTCTTGGTGGAGGCGAAATCAAAATGGTTGACATGGCAACCGCTTTTGGCACCCTCGCCAACCAAGGAGTTAAAGTCCCTCTCCAACCCATCCTTAAAATTCAAAACTACCGAAGTGAAGTTTTAGAAGAATACAACCCTCAAGAAACCATAGACTCTTTAGATTTTTTCTTTAATGAATCTCATCCTGAATCCAACACTTTAAAACACAACCAAAACGGTCTCATTCGCGCCCTAAATCGTGAGCCCGCCTATCTTGTCTCTCACATCCTCCAAGACAATACCGCCAGAATTGCTGCTTTTGGTGGCAACTCAGAATTAGTCATTCGCGACCAAATTGTCTCCGCCAAAACCGGCACCACCAACGACCTTCGCGATAACTGGACCATCGGCTATACTCCCGAATTTTTAACCACCGTTTGGGTTGGAAACAACGACAATACTCCCATGAATCCTTATCTTGTTTCTGGAGTCACCGGAGCCGCTCCTATTTGGCACAACATCATGTCCTATGTCTTAATAAACCAAGAAGTCATTATCCCCCCCAAACCAGCTGGGATTAAACAAGTTAACGTTTGCTCTGCCACTGGCGGCATTCCCACCGAAGAACAACCTTGCACTACTCGTCAAGACTTTGCTTGGAGTAAATTTCTTCCTAAAAACACTCCTGCAGTTAAACGCGGCATTTGGGCTTACAAAGACTCCGGCATTCCAGCTTTTCCCAACCAACAAATCCCCGAAGACTTAAACACCGATAACTTAGAACTCCGCGAACACCTTATCATCTCCGACCCTTTCACCAAAGAATTTTGTCTTGACTGTCCCTGGCCAACTGAAACCAATGAAGACGGCAGTCCCAAAGAAAACGGTAAAACTCAATATCCAATCACTAACGTTGATATGTCTACCTTCAACCCTTTTGGCCCAGAAAAAGAAACCCCTCCTCAACAGACTCAATAAAATTCCTTAATTCTTCTTATTGTCTACCAAAAACTCCACTGATACAATAATCTCATGGCGAAACGGACAGAAAAACCTAAATTTTTTCTTGCCACAGTCTTCTTTTGGATTGGCAGACCAATCTATTATCTTCTTGCTATTTCAATCACTCTAATTCCATTAAGCTTTGCTTTCATTTCAACACTCCCACTTCAATTAATCAAACTTACTCACTCATTATCTAAAAAGCTTTCATTACTTTTTGCTCTTCAATCAAAAAAAATAGCCAAAAACATCTCCAAACTCAAACGCCAAACTATTCGTAAGTTACGAGTATCATTTAAACAAATTTCATTTCCTAAACTTACTCTCCCCCGCCCAAAACTCCCTCGAATCACCCCCTCCTACATAACCCTTAAACTACCAAAACTCACTCTACCAACTCCTACCACCAAACAAATTTTTTTTCTCCTTTCTTCTACTCTTGCTCTTACTTCTTTCTATTGGATCATCTTAAAAGACCTTCCCAACCCCAACAACCTCATTACCCGAAACCAGATCGTCACCACCAAAATTTACGATCGCAACAAACGCCTTCTTTTTAAAATCTACAAAAATGAAAATCGCAGTATCATCAACCTCAACAACATCCCCCCTCATGTCAAACTCGCCACCATTGCCATTGAAGACGCCAACTTTTACCAACACACCGGCTTTTCCATTAGAGGCATCCTAAGAGCTCTTAAAAAAAACGTCACTGAAAAAAAACTTCAAGGTGGATCTACTATCACTCAACAATTAGTTAAAAACGCTCTCCTAAGTCCCGAAAAAACTCTTACTCGAAAAATTAAAGAAGCTATCTTAGCTCTCCAAGTAGAACTCAAATTTAGCAAAGACGAAATCTTAGAAATGTATTTCAATGAAGTCGGCTACGGCGGCGCTGCTTACGGCATTGAAGAAGCCAGTCAACTCTACTTTAACAAATCTATTAACCAAGTTGATCTTTCCGAAGCCGCTCTTCTTGCTGGCCTTCCCGCTGCTCCCACCACCTACTCTCCTTTTGGCACCAATCCCGAACTTTCTATTTCCCGCCAACACGAAGTCCTTCGCCGCATGGTCGAAGAAAACTTCATTACTCACGAACAAGCCGACTTTGCCAAAACTCAAAAACTCAGTTTTGCTCCCCAACAAACCAATATTAAAGCCCCTCACTTTGTCATGTACGTCAAAGATCTTCTTGTCAAAAAGTATGGCGAAGCTCTTGTTCATCAAGGGGGTCTCGAAGTTATTACTTCCCTTGACTTAGATCTTCAAACCTTGACAGAAACAGCAGTCACAAAAGAACTGGAGCAGCTCCACAGACTCCATGTTACCAACGGCGCATCCATCGTTACCAATCCCCAAACTGGAGAAATCCTTGCCATGGTCGGCTCCAATAATTACTTTGATTCCACCAACGATGGTCAAGTCAACGTCACTCTCCGCCCCCGCCAACCCGGCAGCTCAATCAAACCCATCAACTACGCTGTTGCTCTAAGTAACGGCTTCACTCCTGCCACCATTATCCCAGACAGTCCCATCTGTTATCGTCTCCCTGGCCAAAAACCTTACTGTCCCAAAAACTACGACAATCGTTTCCACGGAAACGTCACTCTCCGCCAAGCTCTCGCTAGTTCCTACAACGTTCCCGCTGTTAAAACCTTAAGCCACTTTGGTGTCAGCAACATGATCAACCTTGGTCAAGCAATGGGCATCACTACCTGGAACGATCCCAGTCGTTTTGGCCTTTCTCTTACCCTTGGAGGCGGCGATGTCAAAATGGTCGATATGGCAGTTGTCTACGGCTCAATTGCCAACCAAGGTCTCAAAACCCCCCTTAATCCAATTCTTCAAATCAACGATTATCGCAACAAAGCACTACACCAGTTTCGCTGTCAAACCAATACCAATCTAATTGACACTGCCCAAGCAAAAACTCACACTTGCCAAAGTGACCGCGTTCTTGATCCAAATGTTGCTTATCAATTAACCGATATTCTTTCAGACAACCTCGCTCGCGCCCAAGCCTTTGGCACTCATTCTGTTTTAAACATCACCAACCATCAAGTTGCCGTTAAAACCGGCACCACTAACAACCTCCGCGATAACTGGACCATCGGTTTTACTACTGATTACCTTGTTGCCACCTGGGTTGGCAACAACGACAACTCTCCTATGAGTTACGTTGCTTCAGGCATCACAGGAGCTTCACCAATTTGGAATACGATCATGTCCAGTCTTCTTGCCAACCAACCTCCCCATGCCTTTATTCCACCTGAAAATTTAAAAAAAGTCGCTATTTGCACTCTCACCGGCACTCGCATCTGCTCTGCTTGCCCCAACACTCGCGAAGAATACTTTGTCCCTGGAACCGAACCTCAATCTTTCTGCTCTAATGAAACCATTGAACAACTCTTGACCAAAAAACAAGAAGAAAAAGATAAACAAGATCAAATTCTCCAAGGCCTCTCCACCTCTAACTAATCTGCTTCAAAAATCCAAGTTGGCTCACCATCAATTTGCACTTCTTTTAAAAAATCACTCTCTCCTGTTGTTTTTTTTCTTATCCCCCCCTCACCAATTCTTCCTCGCAAATAAAACATTAGTGACAGCAATATCGTTCCCACCAAAAGCACCACCGCCACCCACCTACTACCCTCATATTTGTTTTTCTTATTTCTACCCCTCTTGATTTTTTCCTGACCTTTATCACCTTTTTTCTCTTTTTTCTTCATTTCTCTCCTTTATTCTGAAGCGTTTTCGCCTTTTTTACTATTTTTTCCACCACTTCATCAATTGTCAAATCACCAGTATCCAACACCAACGCACCTTTCACAGATCGCAATGGATCTGTTTTTCTATTCCTATCAATCCTATCTCTTTCTCTTATCCTTTTCTTCAACCCCTCCCAACTTGGGTAATAACCCGCCTGCCTCAACTCCTTCATTCTCCTTTCAACTCTCACCTTCTCATTCGCATCCAAATAAATCTTCAAATCCGCCTCTGGCAATACCCTCGTCCCAATATCTCTTCCTTCCATAACCACCCCTTTCCCCCTAGCCATCTCTTGTTGTTTTCCAACCAACGTCTCGCGCACTCTAGGCAATGCCGCTACTCTAGCCACACTCACATCAATCTTTTTCGTCCGAACCATTCCCGTCACTTCTTCGCCATCTACCCAAATGCGCATCAGTCCATCTTCCAACTCAGATTCCCACTCCACCCTCATCTCTACCTTCTTCAATAGACTCACAATTTTTTCCCCATCACCTAACTCAAGTTTGTTTCTCAAAGCCAAAAAAGTCACTACCCTATACATTGCACCCGTATCTATAAAAGTCAATTTTAGCTCTCTAGCCAATTTTTTGGCCACACTAGAGCACCCCGCCGCAATCGGCCCATCTATCGCTATTTGAAATCCTTTCTTCATTACCACCTTCCCTGTTTACAATAATAAGCCACTAGACCACCTCGCTTGCCCTGTACTGTGCTTAGCTCTAGTACGGGGTCTATCGCTATTTGAAATCCTTTCTTCATTACCATCTATCCCCTTTTCCCTATCCAATACGATTCTTTATTTTATCAACCACCCGGGCAATAGACAAACCAGTCGTATCCAAAACCCATGCATCTTCAGCTGGTCGCAATGGGTCTATTTTTCTCGTCATTTCTCTCTTATCCCGCGTCATGATCCCCTTCCTTACCTTTCTAATAGACAGTTTTTGCCCCAAATTATCCAACTGTCCCTTTTTTCTCTCCACTCTCTGATTTATTTCAGCATCCAAATAAATCTTCAAATCCGCCTCTGGCAATACCCTCGTCCCAATATCTCTTCCTTCCATAACCACCCCTTTCCCCCTAGCCATCTCTTGTTGTTTTCTAACCAATACTTTTCTTACTTGCGGGTATTGACTCACCACCGACGCTCCCTCTCCCAATTCTGCCTCCCTTATTTTCCAAGACACATCTTCTCCATCAAGATAAACCATTGCTTTACAACCGTCCTTTTTTCTTCCTACAGGACGGGTTAATTTTATTTTCGCCCCCCTCGCCACTTCACTAACCTCACTCTCATTACTCCAATCTACCTTTTGTTTTAAAGCCTCCAATGCCACCGCTCGATACATTGCTCCTGTATCTATGTAAAGCAACTTCAACTTCTCTGCCAGCTCCCTCGCCACCGTGCTCTTGCCAGCAGCCACCGGCCCATCTATCGCTATTTGGAATCCTTTCTTCATTATCACCTTCCCTTTTTACAAGAATAAGCCACTAGACCACCTCGCTTGCACTGTACTGTGCTTAGCTCTAGTACGGGGTCGCTATTTGGAATCCTTTTTTCTTACCCATAAACACCAATACCCCTTAGGATACCACTTTTGTATCAACCCTAAGAAACAATCCAGTTTATTTTCTCTTCCCCCTCGTCGTCCCTTCTGCCAAACCCACCAATCCTATTACCACCAAAATTATTGGCCAATACCTCCAAGCATCAGGTGGTAACAAACCTAAATTGTGTAATAGATACAAAACTCCCACTCCAATTGCCATCAAAGGCCAAAACACTCCTTTGTTGCCATGTTTCCAAATTCCACACATATATTTCACCACCTTTCCTTTATATTTTCCTATTTACTACCAAAGACTTCTTTATTTACTAAATTATCCAGATTTTCTCCCGACAAAACCATCTTCACTGCATCTGTCGCCAACTGGGCCATCACTTCTCTTGCCTCCACCGTTCCCGACGCAATATGCGGCGTCAACACCACATTATTAAATGCAAATAATTTCGGATTCACATTTTTCTCATCAGTAAACACGTCAAGTCCTGCCCCACTAATTTTCTTTTTACTAAGAACCTCAATCAAAGACTCTTCATCCACTATTGGTCCTCTAGAAGTATTAATTAATACTACCGTCTTTTTCATTTTATTAAGCTCATCCTTCCCAATCATCCCTCTAGTTTTTTTGGTCAATGGCACACTTATACTTATTACATCCGCTTCTTTTAACACATCATCCATCGGCTTATACTCCACCCCACACTCCAACTCAAAGTCTTCTACTCTCGATCTGGAATAATAAATTGTCCTCATTCCCAATCCACAAGCTAATCTCGCCGTCCATTTCCCAATTCTTCCCATTCCAATTATCCCCATTACCTTCCCTCTCACAGACGATCCTAAAAACAAATTCGGTTCCCATCCATGGTATTTTCCAGCCCTTACAAATCTATCTCCTTCCACCACCCGCCTTGCCACCGCAAACATCAATGCTATCACATACTCACCCACTGGTTCTGTCAACACTCCTGGAGTATTGGTTACCCCTATTCCCCTTTTGGTTGCTTCTTCAACATCAATATTGTCAAATCCCACTGCATAATTTGCCACCACTTTAAGACTTTTTCCTGCCGCCTCAAAAAATTCCTTATCTACCTTATCTGTTAAAAGTGTTATCACTCCATCCATGCCCTTAATTCTTTTTAACAATTCCTCTCTGGGAATCACTTCATCCTTTTCATAAATCTCCACCTCAAATTCCCTCCCCAGCTTCTCATCAAAATCTCCTGGCAGGTCTCTTGTTATAAACACTCGTCTTTTCATAAATCGCTCAAAGTCAACAACCCTTTCTTTGGTCCCATAAATTTCACTACATTTGCCGCCTGCTTTTTCCCCCACTCAATTGCTGTTTCCACATCTTTGCCCTTAATTAATCCTGCCACAAATCCACTTCCAAATGCATCCCCTGCACCTGTCTCTTCCACAACATCCACTTTTTCTGCCTCATAAAAATAGCATTGGCCTTCAGCACACACTTTTCCTCCATCAACTCCATCAGTCATTACACAAACTTTCGGTCCCGCCAAACAATGATCCCCTTTCCACACTTCTTGCCTTTTAAATTCTATCCCCGACAATATCTGCGCTTCTTCCCGATTCAATAACAACACTTCCACTCCAGCAAATACATCTAAGCCTCTTTTACCTTTCAACTGCTCCATTTCACTTTTTCCCGGATTCACTGCCACTTTAATTCCATTCTCTTCTGAATACTTTAATAGCTCATCCAATAACTCCACTCTTCCCCCCAAAGAACTAATGTGCAGCCACTCTGTTTCCAGTCTATCCCAGGGAATATCTGTTTCCGTCAACATTTTGCTTGCCCCCCGGTACACCGCAATCGCTCTCCCCCCGTCATCACTCACCATAATCGAAGATAATCCTGTTTCTTCATCCGCCTCCTGTACTACAAAACTCAAATCCACTCCTTCTCTTTTTAATTCCTCCTTAATCGTTGCCGCAATCAAATCTTTCCCCATCTCCACAATTGCTGCCACCTTAAATCCTTTTCTGGCATAACTAACCGCATTATTCGTACCCCCACCTCCAGTCGTCACTTCCACCTCGCCCACTTCAACCTTCCCCCCATACGCCTCACATAACGCCACTCCACCCTCAAATTCACCGGATGGCACTTTCTTAAATTCACTTGACTTCAAGTAAATATCCAAAACCGCCGACCCAATTGTAATTACATCAAATTTCATATTTATCCTTATCTTTAAACTTGAGGTCATACCTCACGTCATGTACGCTTTCTCGCTGCACACCTGACAGTGTGCATGATTATATCCACTCATTTTATCTTCAAAACGCTTTATTGCTACCAACACCTCATCTGGGTTATTTACAATCTCAAACACATTCCGCTCATTTCCTCTCATCTTCATATTTTTCTCAAAGCAACCAATCACCTCTTCCCAAAAATCACCATAAAGCAAAAACGGCTTATGATGGCCAAAATAAAGCCTTGCCAGCACCCACGCCGTTCCCAACTCCGAAATCGTTCCCGTTCCACCATTAAAAATTATGTAAATATCTCCATGCTCCATTAACTTAAACATTCTCTCAATATAGTTTTCCGTCTTCACTTCCACATCCACCACATTTCCCACATAACGTCCCTCAAATCCTGGTGCGTCTTCTGGATAAAAAGTCACTGCTACCGTCTCTCCACCCACTGATTCTGCTCCTTTAGTTGACGCATCCATCACTCCCGGCCCCCCACCATTCACAATCGTCAAACCTTTTTTTGCCAACACTTTGGCTAACTCAAACGCCTGTTTATACAGCTCTGAATCAGGCTTGGCATCCGCATATCCAAAAAAAGACACTGTTTTAATTTTTACTCTACTCGTTGGTATCACTTTAGCTTTATCCATAAACCCCTCTCAGTCTAACTAACCTTTCTTAACTCTTCAAGCGCCTCATCAATATTTTTTGACTTCCATAAATAACTCCCCACTACAAACTTATTCGCTCCAGCTTGCTTACACATCGTGATGTTCTCTGGATTCAACCCTCCATCAACTTCAATTTCTCCACCAAAACCACCATTTCTCAATTTTTTTATCTTCTCTACCACCTGCTTATCAAACTTTTGACCTTGAAATCCTGCTCGCACACTCATCAAAAGCACTCCATCAACTTTATTCCAAAGCTCCACACCAACCTCCTCTGCTGGAGTAAACAAATCTATAGCCAACTTCACCCTGAGTCCCAATTCTTGAGCCTGCTCCACAAAACTACCCTGACCCCCCATCCTCTCTATCTGCCCCACCACCAACCTTGCTCCCCCAGCATAACAATCCCCCAATAAGTCCCCCGGATACTCAACCATCAAATGAACTTCCACCTCAAACTCTCCAAAGTCCACTTCGCTCAAATCAGCTGGCGCCACTGTCAAATTATCAACATACACTCCATCAACAACGCCCACCTGCACTCTTCGCACCAGCCCTTTCACTTGATTCACTTGCTCTTTCACTTTCTCTAGATCATCAGTTAAAATTTTCGGAATAATGTTTTCTATCATAGCCACATTGTAACAAACCCCATATTCTCACATGGTACACTTATACCTACTATGACCCCCATTGCCTCTTACCTAGATCTTGCTAATCACCATGCCAATTCTACTCATTCGGATATCAAAAAAGTCTGCCTCCTCACCCTAAAACACAAATTCAACTCTGTTTTCGTCAACCCCTACTACGTTTCCTTCGCTCATCAATTATTAAACAACCAAGCTAAAATTGGCACTGTAGTTTCTTTCCCCTTAGGTCAAGATACTTTAGACATCAAGCTTGCCGCCACCAAACACGCTCTCACAGCTGGCGCTGACGAACTAGACATCAGCCTAAACGTCGGCCTTTTAAAACAGGCCAAGTGGGACCAAGCCTTAGATGAAATGAAAGCTCTTGTCAGCACCATCAAAGAAAAAAGTCAAACCAAAATTGCCAAATTTATTTTAGAAACCGGCCATCTCACCGACTCAGAAATTACAAAAACATCCCAGCTTATTCTTGAATCAGAAGCAGACTTCATTAAAACCAACTCTGGCATGGGACCTCGAGGCGCAATAATCAAGGATGTAGAAGTAATCAAGCAGGCAATCGGCAATCAAATCAAAATCAAAGTTGCCGGCGGCATTCACACTTACAACCAAGCCATCGCCTTCATAAAAGCCGGCGCCTCCCGCATCGGCACATCTCGTGCAGTGCAAATCGTTAATCAATCCAATAGCTCTGTCTCTGGGTAAAACGCCATCCAAGCAAACCAAAACAGCCTTGTTGGCACAATTTTCTCCCTAGTATTACTCAAATTCTCCACTCTCACCTCCCCATTGTCATAACTAATCCTTAGCACCGCTCCTCCAACTCGATCAGTCAACACCCCATCAAACTCTGTTTCTCTCTCTAATGCTTCTTTGGTATATGCCTTTGCCACCTCATTAACCACTATTCCATAAACTTTAGTTTTAGGATGAACTGTCTCGTCTACTCCTCCCTCAACCGGAAAATACACCTCAGTATTTTGCTCATAGCTTCCGTACGGATACCGACCATAATCCCGACTATAACCAGTATTTCTAGACAACACCTCTCCATTTGGATACTGACTCTTCCATTCTCCATACCGCAAAGTATCCATTGGCAATTGCGCTAATTTCGTTCCCAACATCTCCCCCACTATTGCTTCACTACTAATCTGCTGCCACAAACTTTTCGTTTCCCTGTCATACATCACCAAATTACTATTATGCAGCTTTCCACTTACCCCAAACTCGAGCACTCGCCCATCAACACTCCTTTCAAAAACCAATGAACTTCCACAGAATGGACAAAACGTTATCACCACCGCTACTTCCCCTACCACATCATTAACAATCTCATGCCAATTCATAATTCGCTGTGGATACGCTCTGTGTGTTGTCCCGTCAGAATATGCAAACACCACATCACCGTCTTCAAGCCACTTATTACCCTCTTCCACAGATTCAAATTCCGGCTCATCAATAGACAAAATACAATCCTTCATCGAGCACCCTTGATTCAACTTCTGATAAGTCTCATAGCCAGGAGTGTCCTCATCAAACGTAAAACCGTCTCCGCCTCGCACCATGCTTACTGTTTTCTCACCTATCTCTTTAATACTCTCAACCGGTTTCTTCACATTAAACACTCCTTGTTTCCACAAAACTCCCAACAATATCACTATACCTATTACTAACCACAATAGTTTTCTATTAAATATTTTAGTCATTACCTTATATCTTAATTAATATTCTTCTTTTTTACTTTAACAATTTTTCTACTTTCTCCGAAATTTCTTCATCATTCTCAAATTAATTACCTAATTTCGAATCCAAATTTAAACGCAATCTCAAACAACCACGAATTCAATCTGTTATACGTCAACTTATCCGAAATTAGCCCCACTGTATTATTAAACAGCAAAAACCCAATAATAAACAACAACACTCCCGCTATTTTTGTTACCTTTTCCAAATGCTTTGTAATCACCCCCAACACTACTGGCGCATGAGCAATCGTTAAAGAAATTATCATAAACGGCACTGAAATTCCCAAACTATAAACAAACAACAACACTGCACCTGTTCCAGCCATCTGCGTTGTCGCCGCCAACGTCAATATTGCCCCCAACACTGCCCCCACACAAGGAGTCCAAGCTGTGGCAAACACCACTCCTACCAAAAACGCCCTTCCATATCCCAATTTCTCCGCCCAAACCGGCAACTTTAATTGTTTCAACCCAGACAAACCCGGAATTTTGAATAATCCCATAAAACTCAAAGCAAACAACATCACCAAAACCCCTCCAGCTCGTTGAATCCACGCATCGTATTGCCGTAACACCAAACCCAAACCAGCCGCCGTTGTTCCTAAAATTACAAAAATAATTGAAAATCCCAACATGTACATGATCGAAGAAATAATCAACTTTTTCCGATACCGCTTTACTCCTCCCTCTTGTTGCAATTCCTTCAAACCTACCCCACTCACATACCCTACATAAGCTGGTAACAGGGGCACCACGCATGGTGCGAAAAAACTCAACAACCCACTACTAAACGCCACTAAAAAATTCAACTGCTGCATAACTTAAACTTATACTACATTGGGGGTAGTTATACTAATCATACCCCAACTCTGCTTTAACTTCTTTACTCATCAGCTCCGACGTCCACGGCGGATCAAAAGTCAGCTCAACCTCTATATTTTTTCTATCAACCCCTTCTATCTCCTCCACAGCTCCTTTTACCAACCCATCAAACATTCCGGCTAATGGACACCCTGGACTTGTCAACGTCATTAAAACATGTACTTTTTGTACTTTTGATACTTCTCGTACTTCTGTCTTATAAACCAACCCCAGGTCAACTATATTCACACCCAATTCCGGATCAATCACTTCTTTCAATTTTTCTCGCACCTGTTTTTCAGTCATTCGCATGCCCATATCTTATCAACTATCAAACCAAAAACAACCAGCTCCAATATAAAAGGAACTGGCTGTCACTTTTTTTTCCTTTACGATTTCTTCAAAACCGGCATGCCGGTTCTCTTGGTTTCCATTACTTCATAACCGCTAGGAACTTCATCCAGAGCGCCATCGCGCACATCCCGAGCAAAGTAGTAAATTGTCTGTCGGCGACCGTTTTTAAGAGTCACGTCCTTGCTGTGGAGATAATAAGTTTGACCTTTGGAGTTTGTAAATGAAAATGCCATCTATCTCTCACCTCCTTTACTTGGGACAGGAATAATTTAACTTTTTAGCTTCAAGCTTAGCTCGCTTGACCACCTCAAGACTCACTATAACATACCAGAGGAAAAATGCAATACTTATCTGGACAGAACAAATTAAGCCTTTATATAGGTACATTTCTATGACCTAAATTCCGCCTCCAACAACAAAAAAACTCCCCATACCCCCAACAAAATCGCCACCAACAACCATTGAGTGCTAGCCAAATAAATATCACTTCCCAAAGCTCCAATTACTGCCAATATGCTTCCCACTCCTGAACCTAACATTAAAAGTTTAGAAGCCATCGGTTTATCCTTATCTCGAATCAATCTCCTCACCCCCTCTCAAAAACTTGTCTTATCTCAATCTAGTCTCAAACCACCACCGTGTCAACCAAGACAATCTTGGCAACTTCCGCCCCTTTCCTACCTTACTCTCCCAACACTCCCTCCAACACCACCTCTTCTGGCACACCGTCTTCTACCATTTCAAGGGTTACCATTACTCGATCATAATCACCCATCCCTGTATATTCTCCCAAATACCCCCCCTTTGCTATTCTCAACCGCCCCATTCCCATCAACTCACCAGTTTCTTCATTCATTAACCAACCCTCATACCATCCTTGATCTACATCATCCAAAGCTGCCAACACCGTTATCAACCACCCCCCATTCTCCTCAGACTTTGTTGCCACCCCCCGAGCACCATCACCTGCAATATCTTTTAGTTCAGCCTTCTCCGCCCCATCTGGCAAACTCACTCCTAACTCACTAGCCAATTCTTCTGCCATCTCTTCCACCTTCAATCCTTCTTTAATCGACTCCAACTCTTGAGTGACAGATCTCCTATCCCACCACCACCAACCCACCACTAAAGCCGCAATTATCATTCCCAACCATAACCGCCTCATCTTCCTCACCTCCTTCCACTCTAATTTACGCAAAAACCTGCTTATGGCAGGTACACACAGCATATCCAATATTTCCCTATTCTGCAAGTTTTTCAGCCACTTTATCTGCCAACTCAACCATTCCTACTTTTTCCCCATTCACAAAAAATGTTGGCGTCGACGCCACTCCTACTTTTCTTCCCAAGCTTAAATCTGCCTGCACTTCTTCCTCCCCCACCTTTGCATTAAACTGTTGTAAAAACAGCTCTCCATCCAAACCCAACTCCACTGCATAACTCACCAGTCTCCCCTCAATCTCACTTTCTTCTTCCCACTCATTTTGTCTCTCAAATAACAAATCATGATATTCCCAAAATTTATTGTTTTTCCCAGCCACCTCACTCGCTACCGCCGCAATAAAAGCATTCTTATGAATCGAAGTTAAAGGAAAATGTCTAAAAACCAAACCCGCTCCTTCATTTTCAGCCAATACTCTTTTTACCTCACTTTGAGCAGCTCTACATGCTGGACATTGGAAATCAGAAAATTCTACAATCACTACCTTTGGAACTTCACCCTCAACTAACTGTCCACTCACTGTTGCCGCCCTCGCTCCTGCTTCCAATTCAGCCGGATCAACACTAACAACACCCTTACCAGACAATAACACTGCTGCCACTAATACCACCACCACTGTTCCCAGCAAAGACACTATTAACCATTTCGCATTCTGCATTGGCCCAGCCTACCACCAATTTTTTCCAAAAACAACAATTGACATTAAAAAATTCACTTGCTAGTCTGAAATCTTTATGACCACCAAATCCACCAATTTTTCTTTTTCTTACCTAAAAAAACTTACCGTCTCTTCAATTATTATCGCAACCCTAATCGCCCTCAACTCTCTTGGTTTCTAAGTTTTCGGCCACACCCTTTTTCCGTCCTTATCAGTTATTTCAATTGCTGCCGTAGGACAACTTTGCGCCGACAACACCAATTTTTCATTAGTCTCTTCATTAACACTATCCAAAATCACTGCTTTTTGTTCATCATCCATTTTAAACGCCTTTGGCGTCACTGCCACACAACTTGCCGCCCCAATACATTTATCTCGCGATACTTTCACTTTATAGTCACCCATAAATCCTCCATAGATTATGAAATATTAATCTATCTTACTCACAACTTTAACCATAATTCAATCTTTAATAAAACTTTTCATAATGAATATTACTCGGCTGCACTCCTTTTCCAGACAACAACCTCCTCATCTCCTCAATCATCTCCCGATTTCCACACAAGTAAAAACCACTTTTACCAAAATTAAATTCGTGTTTTCCAATACAATCCGTTACTCTCCCACTACACAACGGCCAATCTTCTGGAGGCTTCGATAAAGTTATATCCACTTCAAAATTACTATAAAATTCCGCCAGTTTTCTAAAGTCTTCTTCCCAAAACATGTCATCCACATATCTCAAACCCCACAACAACTTTATTGGTCTTTTGTCTTTTTTAGTCTCCAACAAATCCAAAATCATACTCCTAATTGGACTAACCCCACACCCAGTCGCCACAAAAACCAACTCTTCTTCCGTTTTACCACCCCGGGCCACCGGAACCCCCACCTCCACCATCATAAACTTACCCAATGGCGCTAAAAATTCCACTTCATCACCAGGCTTCAAACTTACCAAATACCGAGTGCCAACCCCTTGAGGTCCAATATCAACTAACAGCTCCACTCCATGATTTTTAGCCGGCGGCGAAGTAATTGAATAACTTCTTCTCTGCTCTTCTCCCGAAACCTTCAAAGACAAAAACTGCCCTGCCTTAAATTCAATTCTATGAGGATCAAATAGTTCCAAAAAAATTAAATGATATTTCTCTGTTAATTTTGTGTACTCAGACACTTTCGCAATGTAGTCTACTGCCTGCATAGTTTCTTATTTTAACTTATCAATACCAGTCTTTTACTAGCAACTGCCCCACTGCCAGTCTCACCAAATGTTTATAAGCCTCTATCCTTGGCACCAACCCATCAGTCACAACCCCCAACATTCCTTCCTGATGTTTTACATTTTCTCTGCCAGTTAACTTATTCATCACCAACCCCATTTCACCACCACCCAAGATTTCTTCAGCCAGTTTTTTTGGTAGTACAAATTTCTCTCCATTCACCACTACCCTTCTTCCTTCTTTATCTAGTGCCACACACCACACCGTATTCCATAATTCTCCATCTTCTTTAAATACTCCTCCCTCCAAACCTACTCCAAAATCTGCTCTTTTTTTCTCCAACGCTCTCTTCGCCCTCTCTATCGCTCCTTTTTTTGTCTCATCATCACTCATTGGCTGATCACTCACCCCACTCTCCACCTCCACCCCTTCCACCACCAACTCATCAAACCTCTCCCACAAAGCTTCTTTTACTGCTCTTATTTTTACCGGATTAGTACTACCCACTACTACTCTCATTAATACTAATATTCCTCCCAATCGGATTTTACTTCAATCGACCCTTGTCTTAACACTTTTATCTTATCCTCAACCACTTCTACCACAGTCGAAGCTTCCCCACCTCCAACTTTTCCATCCATCACTAAATCAACCTTTTCAACCAATCCTATATCAATCTCATTTTTTTTCTTTGGCAGCGCCTCACCAGCAAAATTTGCAGATCCCGCCACAATCCCACCATTCAGTTCGCTACACAATTCATTTACCATCCCACTATCTGTTACCCTCAAACCCACCTTGCCATTCTTTTGAATTATGTCTGGCACTTTTCTCTTAGCTTTCACTACCAATGTCAGCGCCCCAGGCCAATGACTTTTTACCAATTCTTTCGCTTTACCTTTAATCACACCATACCTTTCCGCCATTTTCACATCTGCCACCAACAACGCGGTAGGCTTTTGTCGTTCTCGTTTCTTAATCCGATAAAGTTTCTTCATTCCTTTGTTACTTTCAACACTAGCTCCTATTCCCCAAACCGTATCTGTTGGGAACACCACCACTCCACCTCTCTTCAATATTTCCACCGCCTTCTCAATCTTTTTGTTCATACTCTTCCACCGCCTTTTGCATCGCTTTCAAAGGCAAAGTGACACACTTTATTCTCCCTAGATTAATTTTTACTCCCAACAACTCAACCATATCTTCATCACTTATCTTTCCCAAGTCACCAATTCTTTTACCTTTTACTTTCTCTGTTAACATACTTGCCGCTGCCGTTGAAATTGCACACCCCAATCCCTTAAATCTCACTTCTTTTACTTTTCCACCATCAATCTTCATCACCCATTCCACCATATCCCCACAACTCGCATTTGTTTCTCGCACTTTAACTGTTGCATCATCCAATTCCCCAAAGTTCCTTGGATTCTTATAATGATCAACTATTTGCTCTCTATACAAATCATCCATAAGTTTATCCTGAGCTTGCTTGTAGTGAGCTTGCCGAACCTATCGAAGGACTCATATTTTAAAGACTTCCTTTACTTTTTTTAGCGCCTCTACCATTACATCAATTTCTTCTTTTAGATTATAAAGATAGAAGCTTGCCCTCACCGATGCCGGAATCCCTAATCTTTCAAATAGTGGTCCAGTGCAGTGTTGTCCCGATCTTACCGCCACCCCTTCCCGATCCAAAATTTGTGCCACATCGTGAGCGTGAACTCCTTTTACATTAAAAGTCACCACTCCCGCTCGCTTATCCGCCTCACTTGGTCCATAAACCTCTACATCTCCTTTCAATTCTTTTAATTTTTTCAAAGCATAATTTGTTAATTTTATCTCATGCTTATAAATTTCTTTCATTCCCACTCTTGTCAAATAATCCACTGCCGCTGCCAAACCTACAGCTCCTGCCACATTCGGCGTTCCCGCTTCAAACTTATGTGGCACCCTATTCCACTCCTCACTTTCCAAAGTGACCTCAGAAATCATGTCCCCGCCTCTCAAAAACGGTGGCATCTCTTCCAACAATTTCTTTCTTCCCCACAACACTCCACTCCCCATTGGTCCCAACATTTTATGTCCCGAGTAGCTCAAAAAATCCACACCTAATTTTTTCACATCCGTTATCATATGCGGAACACTATGGCTCCCATCCACCACTATCACTACCCTCCTATTCACTCGTCTTACTGCTTTCACCACCGCTTCAATTGGTTGAAGCGCTCCTGTCATATTTGATTTAGCTGACACCGCCACTAATTTAACTTTCCCTACCAACACTTGCTCCATAGAACCTATCTTCACCCCACTTACCTTTGTTTTAGATTTCCCTTTTAATAGCAGGCCCCCTTCATCATCAACATCAATATACTTGAGTTCCGCTCCGGTTTTTTCCACCACCATTCTCCACGGCAACATATTACTGTGATGCTCTAGTACGCTCGTCACCACCACATCTCCTTTTTTCAGCTTATTCAATCCCCACGAAAACGCCACTAAGTTTAGTCCTTCCGAAGCATTTCTTACAAATACCACCTCATCCTTTCTTGCCCCAATAAACCCAGCCACTTTCCCTCTTGATTCTTCATACATTTGCGTCGCCTCATTTGCCAGTGTATGCACTCCTCGCGCCACATTAGCATTATGTTTCTCATAATACTCTTTTATCGCTTCAAGTACTTGTCTTGGCTTTTGACTCGTTGCCGCATTATCCAAATAAACCAAGGGTTTTCCATTAACTTTTCTCTTCAGAATCGGAAAATCATTGCGAACTTTACTTATGTTCATACCTGCATTTTACTTTATCTATTGTAAAAACCCATCAATAATCATCTTTTCAGCTTGCTTTCTTTCCAACCCTCTACTCATTAAATAAAACAATTGCTCCTCATCAATTTTGCCTACAGTTACCGCATGCGAACATTTAACATCATCTGCTTCAATCTCTAAGTTCGGCACCACTTCTGCTCGAGCTTTATCAGACAGCAATAACACTTTTTCCGTCAAAAACGAATTTGTTTTTTGTGCTCCTGGAAAAACTTTTATCATTCCCCTCACATCTGCCTCTGCTTTATCTCTCACCACCCCCCTGATATCCATATTTGCCTCTGTATTTTCTGCTTTGTGCCTTATTTCCACCTCCACTTCATGCCTTTTCTTACCCCCAACCTCAAACCTCCCCACTACCTCCACCCTCGCTCGCTCTCCCACTAACTCCACCACATACTTTCCTGCTTTATCTACACTCACTGTTTTAATCTCGTCTTTTTTTACTTTTATAATCATAATAATCAGGGATAAGCGCAGACGCGTGGTAGACAGCACTGCCAGGCGAATGCCTAAGTGGACCTGCCTGCCGGCAGGCAGGGCTACTACCGCCGAGAGCTTAGCGCGTACTAACCAATTGATCCCTCCATTTCCAAATCAATTAATCTATTCATTTCCACCGCATACTCCAAAGGTAATTTTTTTACTAGCGTCTCCACAAACCCACTCACGATCATCTTACTTGCTTCTTCTTCAGATAACCCCCTACTCATTAAATAAAACAATTGTTCTTCTCCAATTTTGCTTACCGTCGCTTCATGCTCCAAACTCACATCTTGGTTCAATATTCGATTCGTTGGATACGTATCACTCCGACTCTTAGAGTCTAATAACAACGCATCACACACCACCTTGCTCTTACTTCCTTTTGCTTCAGGTGCCACTTGCACCAATCCTCGATACACCGCTCTCCCCCCGTCTTTACTAATCGACTTACTCACAATCGTACTTGTTGTGTAAGGCGCCAAATGAATTGCTTTACTCCCTGTATCCTGATGCTGACCCTTGCCAGCCAATGCCATACTCAATGTCTCTCCTCTTGCCCCCTTACCAGCCAAAACAAACCCCGGATACTTCATCGTTAACTTACTTCCCATATTAAAATCCGTCCATACCATCTCTCCCTCTTCCTCCACCCATGCTCGTTTAGTTACCAAATTGTAGACCGTTTTGTACCAATTTTGCACTGTAGTGTACTGTACTCTTGCCCCTCGCTTCACAAATATCTCCACCACCGCACTATGGAGTGATTCACTACTATAAGCCGGCGCCGTACACCCTTCCACATAATGAACTTTGCTTTCTTCATCAGCAATAATTAGTGTCCTTTCAAACTGACCCGCATTTGGCGCATTAATCCTAAAATACGCTTGAAGTGGTAATTTTACCTCCACATTTTTTGGCACATACACAAAACTCCCTCCACTCCATACCGCCGTATTCAGTGCTGCAAATTTATTATCCTCAACCGGTACCAACTTGCCAAAATACTCTCTTACTAACTCTGGATACTGTTTCAACCCCTCATCCATACTCAAAAACACAACTCCTTGTTTTGTCAATGCTTTTTTCACCGAACCATAAACCACTTCACTATCATACTGTGCTTTCACTCCCGCCAATACTTTTCTTTCTGCTTCCGGAATTCCTAGTTTCTCAAAGGTCTCCTTAATATTCTCTGGAACATCCTCCCAATTCTCCTTTGCAGAATCTATTGGTTTCAAATAATAATGAATTTTTTTGAAATCAATCTCATCCAAATTTCCACCCCATTTGGGCATTCTCTTCGTTTCAAACACCTTCAATGCTTTAAGTCTCAAATCCCTCATCCATCTATGTTCATTTTTATACCCAGAAATCTCTCCCACTACCTTTTCGCTCAAGCCTGGTCTGCTTAAAAATACATAATCATCAACTGGCTTAGAAAACCCATACTTATATCCTTTTTCCAAATCATTTGGATCCGGTTTGTTTGTTTTAATCGGAGCAAATCTTGCCATTTTAATTATATTAATTAAACTTTTGAAACTGTTTATATCCTTGTTTTTCAAGCTCTCGCGCCAACTCCCTCCCCCCACTCTTTACAATTTTCCCCCCTATCATTACATGCACCTTATCTGGCTTTATATACTTTAAAATCCGCTGGTAGTGGGTTATCAATATCACTCCCATTTTTTTGCTTTTCTTACAAATCCGACTCACTCCTCCTGCTACAATCTTGAGTGCGTCTACATCCAATCCCGAATCTGTCTCGTCCAAAACTGCATATTTTGGATCAAGTACTGCCATCTGCAAAATTTCCACCCTCTTCTTTTCTCCTCCACTAAACCCATCATTCAAAGATCGTTTTAACAATTCTCTTCTAACTCCCAAATCTTTTGCCATATTTTCCAAAATTTCCCGAAATTCCAAAACCGACAAATGCTTGCATTTCTCCAACCCCCTACCTTTTCTACACGCCACACAGTGTGTTTTCTCATAAACGTTTTTTAAAAAACTAGCTACACTCACTCCTTCTACTCTTACCGGATATTGAAACGCCAAAAACAGTCCCTTTTTTGCTCTCTCATCAGGAGCCATCTTCAAAACATCCTCACCATCCAACTCAATCTTTGTTTTTTGTTTCTTGTTTTTTGTTTCTTGCGCTATTTCATAGCGCGGATGTCCCATCAATGTATAAGCTAACGTACTCTTCCCGCTCCCATTCGGACCCATCACCGCATGCACTTCACCTGGTTTTACCACCAAATCCACCCCCTTCAATATCTCTTTATTTTCAACACTAGCTCGTAAATTTTTTATCATTAACATATTTTTCCTATTCGCTAAGCCCTATTAGCTAGTCGCTATGCCAACGTCATCTGCACTCCACTCTCACCTCCAGGTTTAAATTCAAAATCAATCGGTAGCTCAATCACTCGATTCCATTTATTTAAAAATTTCACTTGTTTATTCTTCAACCCAAAATCATAAATATCCCGTGTAATTCTCACATCATCCATACAATAGTCAGCTAACTTCTCCATCCTTCCTTCAGCATAATATTTCAACGCATCCAATCCCGATCCACTTTTACCCACCCCTAAAGTTTTTTTAGCCACTGCATCCAAACTCACTCTATGCCCCGCCTGTTCTTTTATCCTCTCCAATAAATCCAATACTGGAAACTGGCTCACTTCACCCGCGTAATATGGTGCCATCACTGGAAAATCAAATCCTGCAATATTAAACCCCACCACTACATCCGCTCGCTCCAACACAAACCATAAATCATCCAAATCTTTCTCAAAAAACCGCAACTCACGCCCATCAGTAAACGGCTCCTCTCTTTCAATTACTCCTACAAAAGAAACTCCCAACCTACTCAGATCATGCCCACCCACCTCACTAAATGCTTTTTTTGTCTCCACATCCAAAATCACCTGTCTCATCCCCTATACTCCGCTCATCAAATCCGCCAACGAATAACTATCAAAAGTCTGTTGCACTTTACCTGCCACATGCTTCATCAAATCTTTATGATTACACCCATCCTCGCACACACACACTTTTTCTCTCATGCACGTTGCCGGCACCACTGGCCCCTCCAACACTTTCAACACCTCACCCACCGAAATTTCTTTTGGTTTCTTAGTTAACCGATACCCTCCACCCACACCCTCTTTACTTTCCAATAACCCTGCTTCCTTAAGTCCCAAAGCAATCTGAGTTACAAACCTATAAGGCATTTTCTTTTCTTTTGTCACTTTTTTCAAAGACACAAACCCATCATCCCCAAACCGATCAGCCAATGCCGCCATTAGCAACAATCCATAATCGCCTTTTCTTGAAACTGTTAGCATAAACTCCTACCTCCAAGATAGAAGTTTAACACAGCTCCAATCTTCGTCAAGAAGAAGCTTCCCACCAATCTCTCCCTAATTCTTCTGTTATTCTCACCAATTCTCTCATCCGCTCCATCCCAGTCTTTTTCAAAAATCCTCTATGATCAAACGCCACAATCATAAATTTTCCCATTCCAGTCGCCAACCCCAATAAATCTTTCATCACTTTAATTTCTTAGTAAACACACCCTTTCAGATACACCATCTTGATATTTCCAAACAACTTCTCCTCAACCCCACACTCCTCCTTCAACTCCATTAACAAATCAATCCGCCACTCCTCATCCTTTTTAATCACAACATACAACTTTTCCTTTGGTTCCTTTACCCAAGTATTCAGATACATTCCTTCTGTGTTTTCAATAAAACAATACATTGGCAAAACACCCTTGTAATAATAATCCAGCGAAAAGGCCAAATAACAAGGATGAAACAAGATCACACTATCCTCTTCATAAATTGGCAAATCCAAAGCCATATTTTTCCAATTCTCCCACAAACCGTTTTGATAATTTTTAGAAGTCACCACCCCACATACAATTAAAACAACTAAAACTAGATTTTTAAAGATTGAGGGCACAACCTTATCTAACAAAACCCCTAAACATAAAAACAAAAAAGGAAAAATAAAAATCGAATATCTTGGATCACTAAATACTAGATGTACTGGAGTAAACAACAGCACATTAAAATACACCAAATAAAATACTATTGCCGATCTAGCCCACAATCTCTTCTCTCTTTTATAAATATAAATCAAAACTACAGCAAATATTAAAATTATCCAAATTACCAATAGCCGCTGAAATTCAACTCGCCAACTTTCAAACACTTGGTTTGAAAGCACTTTCAACCATCCTTCAAAACCAATCCATTGTTTACCTACCTGTCCAAACTTATACTTATGCCACCACATTATTGGGCTTACTTGAGCTTTAATAAAAAAAATTATCCACGGTAAATAGCCCCCCACTACAAAACATGTAAAAACTAACAACCGTTCTAAGCGATGTTTTGATCTTCGAAGCTCCCACAAAAACACTAAAAACAAAAATACATAAAAAACTACAAAACTATAGTGTGCGTAAACTCCGACTAAACACAACAGCAGCAACCATCCAGCACTTCGCAAATTGAAATCTTTCTTTTTTAAAAAATCCACCATCTTAAAAAACACCACCACACTCAAACATAAAATTAACGAATACGCTCTCGCGTATCGTGCGTGAGCAAAAATCAAAATTGAAGTTGCATATAGTACTAGAACAATTAAAATTGTCTCAGGTTTTAAGTCTTTTTTTACACCTGAATAGATCGCCACCATCCCAATCATATAAAATACCACCGACAACAACCGAGCCTGGAACTCTCCTTCTCCCAACAAACTAAGCCAACCTTTCAGCATAATAAAATACAACGGGGGATTCCCTGGATCATACCTTTGCGCTGTCAACAAATCTCCATAACTACCCTCTGCCATTCTAATCGAGTAAATTTCATCATAATCAAATGAAAATTCTCCCAAGCCCTTAAGCTTTGTCGCCAATGAAAAACTAAATACCAAAAACACCAACACCACATACCACTTTTTTCTACTCTTTAGCTCCCTACTACTCATAGAATATCAGCTTATCAAACCCTCTTTTCCAAACCAATTGAGAAAACTCAATCCAGGTGCTACCTTTAACCTATTACTAAAAAGCTCTTTTTTTCTAACTCAAAAATGCAAATCAACTCTCTAAAGCCATATCTGTTTATTTTTATCTTTCTATTTTTCTCTTTGTACTACTTCAACAACTTAAATATTCACCCTCTCCATGCAGATGAGCATGAGTTTATAAAAAAGGCTTATTACTATGACCTTTTCTTCATTAAAAAAGACTTTAACAATACTAAATGGCACTACAATGATTCTCCTGATCAACCCAAAGTCGGTCCTTACATTTTTGGAATGACTCTACATCTATCAGGTATTAAAAATATCGAAAATAAACTTAAGGATACAATGTTCAATAAAGTCTCACCAGATAAAACTAAGTGGTGGGTATATTGGTTGAATAAAAAACTTGAAAATCTTCCATCAGAATTTCTCCCCGGATTTAATTTAATATTCTTGGGTCGAATCACTTCTGTTTTATTCTCAATCTCTTCAATTTTGTTAATTTTTGTTTTGTTTATAAAAACAAAACAAGTTCTTTTTGGCTTTCTAGCCTCTTTCATCATTGGCACTCATCCACTTATATTTTTATTCACAAGAAGAGCCATGACAGACTCCATGCAACTATTCTTCTTTATTACCAACCTAATTTTAGTCTACCTCTACATCAATAAATTTAGAAAAAGTAATCTCAAAAACACTCTATTTTTAAGCTTACTTTTAGGTTTAAACTGCGCTCTAGGAGTTGGAGTGAAAGTTAGTGGAATCATGATCTATTTTTTCAATAGTGCTCTTTTGTTATCATTAATTTTTATCAATTTAAAATCAAAAATTAAAACATCCAAAACAATCATCCTTAGCTTTATTCTCTTTACCTTCTCTTTCTTTGTCTCTTTTGTTTTTCTTCACCCCTACACCCACAAAAACACCATCCCTCAATTTATTTCCATGTTCACAGACCGACTAGAATATGCTGATAAATATCGTCTTTCCCACAAAACCACTGCCATCTATTCCAGACAAAACGCCGCCAAATCAATTATCCAAAATACTCTCCTTCCACATGGAAGCTATACAAACCTCAATCTTTTTTGGTTTCCTATCGATTTAATCCTATTTACAATAGGATTAATTCTTATGGCCAAAAGAGCTTTAAATTCTTTATCAACATCACAAGAAATAACCATAGAATTCCTCTTACTATTGTGGTTCGTAATCGTCACCGGCTGTCTAATCTATTATTTAAGAAACAACTGGCCTCGATACTATATACCCATAGTTGTTTCAATCACCTTATTTGAAACTTACGCTTTAGCTAAAATTGCTAAGTCTGGATACAACAAAATCAAAAAATATCTCTCTTAATTTTTAACCATTTGAGAAATCCTTCCTTAGATGTTACTTTTAAATCATGAAGCACCAAGCCCTTGCACTCTATGTCACCGCCGGCTTTGGTCATCTCAAACCAGCTCTCTCTCTGTTAAAACATCTTAAACCACATGGGATTCATACCGAATCATGGGATGTCTTAGCCGACGAAATCGGCGAATCTCCCCGCAAAAAATACTCACTTTATAATTACATCAGTACCAATCCCCACCTAATTCCTCTGTGGAACAAACTCACCCGCCACGACCTTATCGGACCCACCTTCCTAAAACCCTTTCATTGGTACGACACCGTTGCCAACAGCCCGGTTATTCAACGCCTAAAATACCGCTTTAAAGAAAATAAAAACACCATTATTTTTTGTACTCACTTCACTCCTGCCAATCTTGCTTCTCTCGCTCTTCCCCATCATAAAATTTTTCTTCTGGCTACCGACATCCACCTCCACGCACTCTGGACAGTCAATCGCCCCAACGTTCACTATCTCATTCCCCATTCCGACACTAAAAAAGATCTTTTAAAATACGGAATCAGCGAAAAAAATATTCACCTTACTGGCTTCCCCATCAACCCCAACCTCATCAAAGGCCATGCTCAAAGACATAAAAAAAGAGTCGTCAATCTCAAAAAAGAACACACCACCGATATTCTCATCATCTCCGGTGGTGCTGGCACTGGCAAAATCCAAATGCAAAATTTATTAAAAACCTTTGCCACCCCCGCCCACGCTCATAATGTTGAAATTAAATTATTAGCTAGCACCAACAAACTCCAACAAGCTCTAGAACACACTTGCCGCCAAGAAGGTTTAAGTAAACAAGCCGTCACCATCGACACCTACACTCCTCAAAAATTATACCAATCCATGCGCTGGGCCGAGGTCTTAATCACCAAAGCTGGTGGTGACATCACCTTCGAAGCTATTGCCGAAGGCCTACCCATTTATACTTTAAAAGACGTTGGCGACCACGAGCGCTTAAATCGTAAATATCTTGAATCAGTCGGTGCCAGCAAAAAACTAGAAGCCACAGTTTATCCCTGGGAACTCATTCACCACGATATCTTAACTGGCAGTCTTTCCAAAATGTGCTACAACTCCTATAAAGCCGGCAAAACTCATCGGGATTTTGATTGGACCAAATTTTTATTCAACCAAATGGGTTGGAAACTTGCCAAAAAAACAACTTATAATTCATAATTAACCTATGTCTTTAAAAGAATCTCCAACACCACCCTCCATTCCTACCCCAACTCCTCAAACTAAAACTCAAGCTCCACCAGAAGAACCAGACATTGAACCCAATCAGTTCAAACCCACATATATCATTCTTACCCTCTTTGCCATCACCACAATCATCTTTGTCATCCTCGTCTTTTTCACTGATCTTCTCTAACTATTTAACTAAAAACGCTTCGTCTCCACCTCTCACTTTTTCTTTTACCTTCACTCCTACCTCATCACCTTTCTTGCCTTTCTCAACATCCTTGCGATCCAATTGCATTGAATCTACTTTTTGGGTGAAATCCGTCGTTGCTCCTTTAACATGAATCATATCTCCAATAACCAACGGCCCACTCAGTAAAAAAATTCCTACATTAAGCTTTGTATAAAAATGGGTTACTTTTCCCACTTTTTTCTCATCTGCCATATTCAATCACCTCCTCTCAACTCAAACCTTAACCCTCACCCTAACTTATTCTTTACAACCTCCGACACTAATTTACCATCAGCCTTACCTTTTACCTCATTCATCACTTTCCCCATCACTTGGCCAAAATCATCAACATCTCCCCTCACTTTTTCCACCACCTTTTCTATCTCCTCCCGACTCATTTGCTCTGGTAAAAATTCCTCCAATACTTTTATTTTCTCCTCTTCCTCAGCCACCAAATCATCTCTACCACCTTTTTTAAACTGCTCCACTGCTTCCCGTCTCTTTTTTACTTCTGTTTTTACCAGCCCCATCACTTCTTCATCCGTCAACTCACTTTTTTTATCAATCTCTTTATTCTTCACCAAACTCATCAAATATCGCAAAGCCGACAGTCGCAACACATCTTTGGCTTTCATCGCCTGCTTCATCTGGTCAGTCAACTTATCTCTCAACATAAGCTTATTTTATCACTTCTCCAACTTCTTCTGCTCAAACCAGCCCCTTATAAATAAAAAGGGAGTCATTACACCTAAACTAAACCCCAACCCTTGCCAACTCTGATTCGCCACACTCAACCCCACAAAAGCCAACCAAATCCCCACATACATCGGGTGTTTTAAATATTTATACATCCCCCGCCTGACTCTCTTCTGTTTTTTCGGCAAAACTCCAAACGATTTTCCCAAATGAAAAAAACTTAAAAACCACAATCCTAAACCGATAAAACTCATCCCTATTCCCACCAATACCAACCACCCTGGCAATCGCCAACTATTAGGATTTAAATAAATTATTCCTAAATTAAAAAAATAAAGTAGGGGAACACCTACTGTCGCGTAAAACTCCAATACTAGCTTAGCCTTCATTTCATTGCTCTTTTATTTGAAAAAAATCTATACCCATCCACAACGCCTGCAAAAACCCTACTAATACCAACGACCATTTCTTCATCGCCTTTATTCTACCAAACCCTAGGCTCCAAAATTTCTTCCCATCAAAAAATTCCCAAACTACCAACTTGAAAGTTTATCTCTTTTACATATATAGTTAACTCAATGAAACCTTCCCTTAAACCTCTCCCCAAACCCGCCTCCCCACCACAAACTAAACTTATTATCAAAACAGTCGCCATCACTTTTGCTCTAATCATTTCATCTATGGTAATCTTTTGCCTTGGCTACTGGTTTGGTCAAAAATCCTCCACCCCCAAACCCTCAACTCCATCCCCCTCACCCTCTTCTCCAACCGCCTCACCCCAAGCCACCTCCGCCGCAAGCCCCCAAAATCAGCAAACCTCAAATTGGCCCACTTATGTCAACCAAAGATTTAACTATTCCTTACAATATCCCCCTCAAGCCACCCTCGCCCCCCTCGGTGAAGGCGACAACCCATTTTCCCCAGATATTATTGAAGTTGGCGACGAAGGCACTTTTATCGAAATCGCCCAAACCCAAGGTCTTGATAAATCCATGGTCGTCACCGGCATTCCCCTACCCACCCAATATCAAAACTCAAGCCTCGAGGATATTGTCACTAACCACGGCTCATTCATCGAACCCTGCCACCAAGCCCAAGCCCAAAAAGTCGAAGCCGTCACCACCACTTCAGGTTTAACCGGCTATAAAGCCTGGTATCACCTCGTCCCTGGCTGCCAAGGCGCCGGAGAAAACCAAGTCAACGATCCCTTCGCTTTTTTTGACGCCCGCCCCCAAAGCCAAACCATCATCAAACTATTTGAAAACAAAATGGATGAACATTTCGACACTATCGTCTCTACTTTCCAATTCACTGCCCCGATAGAATATGGAGATTAACCAAAATCTCAAACCCCCCACAAACTAAAACCTCGCTTAGTACGCCTATTTAGAAGAAAGCATAAAAAACCCACCACAAAATAGTCCTTATCATGCCCCGATCAGAAAATTTCTCCTTCGAAGAGTTAGAACCTTATCAACTTTAATCTAAAAAGACCAAGTTTATCTTTCCCTGGCACGAGCTTCATTAACTTTGATAGCTCTACCTTGGAAATCCTTGCCATCAAACATTTCAATGGCTTTTTTGGCTTCTTCATCACTGCTCATTTCCACAAAACCAAAACCTTTGCTTCTGCCAGAAAATTTGTCAGTAATAACTACTGCATCTGCTACTGTTCCAGCTTGACCAAAATGATCTCTCAATTGATCACCAGTTACAGCATAATCCAGATTGCCAACATACAATTTAGCACCCACTTCTACTCACCCCCTTAAAATAAAAAGATTTCTCATGAAATTTACGAACTAGAAAGAAGAACGTCAGAAGTCAAAAGAAATAAAATAAATACTAACCTGCGCATTCTACCAGATAACCTCTTAAAATAAAATAATTAAAAAAACTTCCGCTTTTTTCTAAAAATAAGTAAAAATCCAACAAAAGGCACAACATAAAACAATCCTCCCCAAGCAAAATAATTTACATATTCCTGTACTATGCCTCCAAAACCCATCCACCTACCCACGTCATACAATTCCCACGGTTGACGGATCAAAAAGTGCAAAAAATACTCATGAATCAGCTTTGGAACTATCAAAGCCACCAACATCACCATTTTTTGCCAGCCGGCCAAACTAAGCTTCCTTCTCTTAGTCAGCCAAAAGATTAATAAACACCAAATCACAAAGTTTTCAAAAACATTTGGGAAAATAACTAGCATCGTTCTCCATTGCGTTAGCCAATAAAACACCATTCCCACCATTCGATACAAAAATAACCCTACTGCGACCTTTCTTGCCCACACATCCTTCCACAGCCACACTATCCACAGCGCAAATAACCAATAATACAAATCCATCACCTTATCCCAAGACTGATATGCCACCACATCTTGATCTGTTACCACCTGCACAAACTTCCAATCATACATATCCACCACTGTGGAAGCCAACAGTCCCCACAACGACCAACGAAGAATTGAAATAGGAACAAGTAACCGAACCATCATCACATACCACGGAATCACATTCATGCTACCAGCATAGCAAAAAACCTATGATCAAATTCAAATTAAAAAAACAAGTGGTGTGATATATTAAAACCATGATTAAAAAACTGCTTCAATCTCAGGAAGACATTGAACAGTTACTAAAAAACGACTCTGCTCAAACAAATTGGTCTCAAGAAATTGATTGGTTTAATAAACAACTCAAACATCTTCAACACGAACGCCTCATCCACCTAATAGTTACTCTCGCTGTGGGTATTGCCAGTATCATATCTTTCTCCACCACCCTATTCCACCCTATTGTCCCCATTTTCTTCCTCGATTTTATTCTTATCTCTTTATTTACTGCCTACATTTTTCACTATCGGAAACTCGAGAACACCACCCAGTATTGGTATTCCATTCTCAAAAAAATCAAGAAAAAATCATCCCCGAATACTTAGATACGCCAAATATTTACTCTTCCACTGCCAAACAATGGATTGCGTAAATATCCGTATGCTCGGTAACAACTTGGCAATCTGGACCAAGATAAGCTTTATTTCTCGTCAACAGAGAATATGGCCGTTGAACATTGGAAATATCTCGCTTCCCTGTGACAGTATTAAGATAGATGATCTGTCTATCAGCGTAATACATCACAGAAGTAGCCAAGTTCTCATAACTATCTAAGTACAACAATCCAGGGTATGTCCGCAGAGCTGAACCAAGTATTTTTTGACCAGAAGGTTCATCAGTTACTCGATACAACTCCGGCAACAATTCAAAAAAGGTATAGCCACTCAAAACCAGCGTTCCAATTAGTCCTAAAACCGATAAGGCAATTGGAGCGATGTGATAAGTTTTTAACCGCTGAGCTGCAATTATCGTTACCTGGTTAATCACCAAGGCAATCAACAAAGCCATCGGCGCAGTAATCGGCACCATATGCCATATAGTCACCTTTGAAGAAAGCACATAGGGAAACGCAACCAAAAAAAGATAGGCCAGCACCCATGCAATCGAGCTAATGTTAATAAACATGAGCCCGAGAGAAATTGAAACAAGAAACGGCTTAAACCAACGATGAACCAGTGATTGCACCATTTGTATTGTTTCCTTTAGTTTCGTTAAACGCAATCCACCACCAGACATCTTGCGCAAGCCAACCTCCCAAATATTTCGTTGCAACAAGCTAACGCCAAACAATTTGAAATTATAACCATACCAAGTTAGTAAGGGCCCAAAGAAAAGTAATCCGATCAACCCAAGCTGAGCTAGCTGCCAACGATAGCGCTTAAAATACGAATAAGTCGCTCCCAAAACCAAAGGCAAAAGTGTCAAAGAAATAACCGACTTAGTCAGCAAGGCCAAAGCCAAAAATAACCAAGCCAGATAGATATCCGATAACCGTCTGCGCCGATAGCTGAAATAAAAAACCAGTAGTTGCATTAACACCAAAAGTGCATCCAAATTACCTGTTCTTGCCCGATAGACAAACCACCTAGAACTGAGCAATATCGCTGCAGCCATCAACCCAACCCAGCGATTTTTCAGAGCTTTGCCAATAAAGTACATCATTACAACACTGGTAAGGCCCGCCAGAGCCATCGGCAAACGAGCGGCAAATTCACTCTCATCAAAGATAGTAAAACTCAACCCCATAAGCCAAAAGCCCAGCGGTGGATGGTCGTAATAAGCCCTACCATGAGATTCAAGAACCATAATATGACCTCGCGTCACATTACGACCAATTTCTGCATACCAAGCTTCATCCCAAGGTTCGAGTGAACCCCAACCCAAGCGCAATAAAAAAACTGGCAATGCCACTACCAAAACAACACACACAATCAAAACATCTGGTAAAAACCTCTTTGTTGTTTTTCTCTTCACACTAACTTAATTCTATCAAACCAATAAAGAAACACCTGTCTCGTCACAAAACGAACACACAGGCCACTCTTAATATATTTCCCATCGTGGACGAAATTCAAACTAGCTTGAAATCTCAATAAAGGATTTCTATATAGTTTTATACCCCCACTTATCTTTCCTTAACCCTATCTTACCTTCCTGGCCCTCTCCTCATACCTCTATCAGCTCCACCTCTTTTTTGCATATAACAATCTCTGCAATAAACCGGCCTGTTTCCGCTCGGCTTAAAAGGAACTTGAGTATCTTTGCCGCAATCAGCGCATTTTACATCATAAAGCTGACGACCTTGTTGATCAGTTCCAGCTGGAACAGCTGCATCGTCTGCTGAAGCAACCGGATCACTTGCCGGAGTAGGTGTCGGACTAGGCGTATCAGTTGCTTCTTCAGCAATTGGTTTTTCAACTGGCTTATCATCAGCTACTACTTTGTCATCATCTGCCATTAATAATCACCTCCTTTAATAGGATAAATAATAAGATACCACAACGCACTAATTAAATCTTAACACTTTTTTAGCTCCAAAATTAAGACAGAGAAATTCAAAGAAAAGAAAAGTCAGAGTAAGTAGTAGCTGGAAACAGGCAACTAGCCATTTCATATTTAACTGAAAAAGTTAAACCAGAAGTATCCGAAAGTTGGCCACAAGGGTACAGTGAATATAAAACGTACGAAGGTTTAAACGAATTTCACTCTCAGCAAGAAGAAATTGATTTCTACAACCAAGAACAAATCATACTAGCTATTAAACTGTATAGAGACAACGATCAAACTGGCAACCTAGCCAATCTTTTATTTGTCAAAGAAAACAACACTTGGAAAACTCTCACTTGGTATTTGTTTCCGTGAATATAAAATTGAATAACAAAAAAGAGCCACATGTCTCGTCATTAGACGGCTACATAGACTCTTTTATTATGTATTTATCCTGAGTTTTAGTTGCCACACTCTCCTTCTGGCATTGAAGCAGAGGGGCTACCATGTTGTACCCACTGTCCATCAGAACAAATCCAAGAATCCTCACTGCCGCCAATAATAAATCTGACAAAAAACCAGACAGCAACTATGAGAAGCAACCAAAATAGAATTTTCTTCACTCTTAGATTATATAAAACACACTGGCTCAAGGTAATAGAAAATGTTCAAAATGCTACTCTTGAAAAAAACAAGCTACTTAATTGCTGAAAAAGTAATGCTTATTGTATAGTCTTTCAGAAAACCTGGAGTTTCTTTATGAATTTCAATATCAGTAAACCCAACCTTTTTCAACAAACCTAAATAATCTTTTTTAAGAATCGCTCCAGCTACACATCCACTTAGTAAATCATCATCATTTTTTATTCTTTCAGGCAATGGCTTAGTCAACACCACGTCAGAAACCATTAATCTTCCACCAGGCTTCAATACCCGGTATGTCTCTCTAAACACCCTCTCTTTATCAGGGGCTAGGTTTATAACACAATTGGAAATAACCACATCAATTTCCTCATTCTTAACAGGCAAATCTTCAATATCGCCTTTTCTAAATTCCACATTGTTAAAACCACCTTTTTTGGCATTTTCTCTCGCCTTTTCAAGCATCTCATCGGTCATATCAACACCAATAACTCTGCCTTTTTTTCCAACCTTGCCAACTACCAGAAAAGCATCAAATCCTGCACCAGAACCCAAATCTAACACAACTTCACCTCTATTTAGGAAAGAGATCGCTACTGGGTTCCCACAACCCAAACCTAAATTTGAACCACTGGGAACTTGATTCATTTCATCTTCGGAGTATCCCATTTCCCCAGACTGCCTTTGAGCATTTTTATTAGAACAACAACCACTAGAAAACTTAGCAATATCTGCATAAGATTTTTTTACAATCTTTTTTATTTGCTTTGAATTCTTCATAACTAATATTTTACTTAATTATTAGGCAGGTGGCCGAAGCATGATACTCCAACTTTCTAATTCATAAGTTATATTTTGAATTGAGTCTATAGTAGATAGAGAAAAACAATATTTATATCCAACCTTACTTTTCTTTCTTAATCGTTTTCCAATGATACCAATACACCGGCACCCCTACCACCATCATTGCTAAAGAATTACTTACCTGACGTTTACGCTGATTACTCTCCTCTTTTTTATTTCTCACCTCCAACTCATCAACCGACAACTGTACTTCTCCTTCCATTCTTGGCTCAGGGCAATATACGCGCTCAGTCACCCTAAACACATAAGTCTTAAATCCCAAATCAACTAACGACACGCTACCAATAATCGTAATCAAAAGACCCACAAAAGAAAAAAGATATAAATAAAGTAAACGAATATTAAACTTCATAAAATCCTCCTTCCGCTTAAGTCTACACCAACTACCAACAATGTTAAATTGCTTGGCTCCCCATTCAAGCCTGCCCACCCCTGCCACCGGTTTACCTGCCTTTGGCATGGCAGGCAGGTATGTTGAGGAAATCACACGAACTCTAACTGCTAATTACTTCTCAAGTCCTACTCCACAAAAGTCAATGCCACACCCTTTTTCCCCGCTCTTCCCGTCCGCCCTATCCTGTGCACATAATCATCATATGATCCTGGAACATCATAATTAATCACATGAGTTATATCCTCTATATCAAGCCCCCTACTTGCTACATCTGTAGCCAGTAGAATTTGAACTTCGTCATTTTTAAGCATCCTCAAAGCCCGTAGCCTCTGCCCTTGGCTTTTGTTCCCATGAATCGCCACTGCCTTAAAACCTCTCTCTGTTAAGCTTGCCGTAATTTTGTTCACTCCCCACTTAGTTCGACCAAAAACCAAAACCTTTCTAAATTCTTCTTGAATAAGTAGGTCATGAAGGATTTCGATCTTGTTTTTGCCTTTAGTTCGAATAATATCTTGATCAACATTATTAGCAGTCGATCCAGTCGTTACCGACACTGTTACTGGGTCAGTTAAAAAGTTTTGCATTATCTCCCTAGTTTCTTTCGGTATCGTCGCCGAGAAAAACAAAGATTGTCGCTTTTGAGACAAAAACGAAATAATCTGCCTAATATCGCGGATAAATCCCATATCTAGCATCCGGTCAACCTCATCCAGTACTACATTTCCATACTGTCTCAAGTTCAAAATCCTTCGTCCCTCTAGATCTTTGATTCTCCCAGGCGTTCCTATCACAAAATTTGGCCGACGTGACAGCTGCCGCGCCTGGCCGTTTAGTGAAGCACCACCAATACAAAGTGTTGAAAAAATCCCCATCCCTCTACTAAACAGTTTAAATTCGTCTTGAATCTGTACAGCCAACTCTCGAGTCGGCGCCACTACCAAAACCTTTTGGTGCCTGTCTTTTGCTACTTTCGTGATCAAAGGCAGCAAAAAAGCCGCTGTTTTTCCTGTTCCTGTGTTGGCCAGGCCAACCAAGTCTCTTCCTTCCAATATTGGAAGTATTGCCTTATCTTGAATTGCAGTCGGTTTGTCATAGCCGCGCGCCACTACATTCTTTTGTACGATTTCGCCCAACGCAAAATCCACAAAACTATTCACTGGCAAATACGGCGTTTCAACCACTCCATCAGCCTTTTTGACAAACAACATTGGGTTCAAATCAAGGCCTTTGTTTCGGTGTCTCTGTCGACCGCTTGACCCGTTTGATCGACGTCCACCAAATGATCTTTTATTGTGTCCTCGATAACCACGAGAACGACCACGTTTAAAATTTCTCATATTTTTATACTAATGGCCTTAAAAAAGGAGGCAATTCAAAAAAGGGGAAGATACAAGTACCTAAACCAAATAAACCGACTCAAATCAGTATTCACCACTGATCAATATTTAAAGCTAACGAGTGCAAATTGTAACACATCTAATCATAGTTGTCTAACTATAGGACTATGCTCCTCAGTTCTCCATTTACACTGTATGAAATATTCACCGGAGAGTCTTTAGCAAGAATAAAGACTCAATTAGAAATACTTGAGTTTCTCTAATCATTTTTTGATTATATCCCAATCTAATTTTTGGATTGGGAAGAGTGTTCAAGTCTACTGGTTTGTATATTCTTTACTTGGAACGCAGGCTTCTCCGCCAAATTCAGTTGGCACAATTTCTTTTAAAATAGTTAGTTTATGGACTGTAATCACACTTGGAAAACTTTGAGCAGCTGGGGCGGATCCCATAACTTGAACTTTCTTTACTTGTTCAACGTGGCCTTCTATCTTTGTACTTTGGCCCCGCAAAATGCTCGTATTAACTTTTGCGCATAGCTGCTCGCCATCACCAACATCACACATGCTAGTTTCAACAAAGATTAAGTCTGCAGTCAGAGCCAAGGCTTCTGGCCTTTCGTAAAAGAACTGGCAAGTTTCTATTGTGACACCTTGTTCAACAAAGTCAGTTTCTGCCTTTGGCGTTGCTGAAGTGGCTGGCGATGAAGCTGATTTTTGACCAAAAGTCCGATACGCGCCATAGCCTGCACCGAGAACAATAACTGCCGCGATAGCAATGACGGCAATGGAAATAACTCCTTTTTCACTCTGAAACTTTTTCATTTTTCCACCTCTTTTTTTCATCCTACCACAAAAGATAATCAAGGAGATGGTCAAGAACTTGAAGCAAAATTTACGGGCAGTGGCTCCTGAAACTTCACCACCAAAACAGTTTATGAGAGATAGTGGCGAAAAAGAAAATTTCTTGCGTTAAGTAGAAGCTGGCTCCCCATTCAAAGAATTACACGAACTTTAAAGGAAATAGTTTCTTGCTATACTGGAAATAATGCAAGACAAAATCACCTCACCTCCCCAACCTGACCCAACCACTACTGACACTCAACAGCTTCCATCCACCCCCCCACTCTTCACTGAAGCTCCCAAACCATCAAAGCCCAAGAAATGGCTAATCTCCACTGTTAAGATGTACTAAAAATAAGCATAAGAGGAAAATATGGGCAATAAATCTAAACCCTTGGTACGAAATTTAAAAATAGGCATTATTGCCTCAGTGGTCACGTTAGCAGTTATTGGAGGTGGAATAGCATATACCAAAGGTAATGATATTGACCTAAAGGTCTCATTAGGCAAAGGAAAGGCTTTTGGAATTTGGTGGGGTCCAAATGGCGAGCCTCATATTGAAAGAGGTAAATATGGTTGTTGTTCTCCATCTTGCGATGACATGTTTGAAATCGAATGCTCTCCTGAGTATGGACACGACGGTACCTTTTATGCAGGACTAAGGTGTGCCTATGATGTACCGGAATGTCGTCAAGGTTGTTGTTTACCTGCTTGCGAAGAAGTCCCCAAAGTCCAATGTGAAGGCGATTATGGTTATGGAAAAGGTGGTTGGCTACCCTCCCAATGTCGAGATGTGCCAGAGTGTGAAATTGGCTGTTGTACCATTAATGATGAAAAAATCCAAGAAAAAAAGGCACCATGTGAAGATAAGGGTGGAAAATGGACTCAAGGTGTGTGTAAGGTAGGGTACACAGTTGAGGCAAGTGGTACATATACTAAGACTGCTGGCTCCCTCACCCAAGTTATTGATTATACATATCACATGTATACCTGCTCTAATACGGTATATGGCATGTGGCAAGGTAACATGGAAAGCGTTACCACTACATCTTACCAGGGGGAATCCACTACTAATAAGGGGTCCGTCAGTAATTTACCCCTCAGTTTCGAAACCGATGATGGAACTCTCAACTATAGTTCTGGCGATAGATCTGACCCAGAACAGCTATGGGTTAAAATTAGTGGTAGTGTTAACGAATCCAACATGACCTTAAACTACACTGGGGGATTAGCTAGAGCAGTATATGATTTATCTGCAGAAGGTCCCGTTAAGGAAGGTGCAGTTGAGTGTGAGTAATCGAAATAATTCAAAGACAGATTGACCTGAAAGTTGGATTCTTTAAAGAACCTTAGGTTAGCTTAATAAATTTCCGAATTAGAACAAAAATAGAACACCACACACGATTTCTATGAGCACAGTTGCATTTTGGTCAACTTTTTAAGCTGTAAAATTAGCTTGGGTTGTCTAACTATAGGACTATGCTCACTAATTCGGATACGAATCTTCAACTTTTATGAGGCTTTATCTTCCGCTTTAATGCCCTTGAATTAAGCACCAATAATAACAAAGACAATAAAGCTACTAACCAACCAGCATACTGTAAATAATCACTAATTTTAACCTTCCATTTATTACCTACTGGAGAGGGCAATTTTTCTGGCCAATCCACCTCATCGGGACTAAATCGAAACACAGAATCCACACCCGCCACCGGATGCACATATTCCCAAACTATCTCTCCTTCTTGATTTACCTCAAAAATCCTTCCTGTTGTAGTCTCTGTTATCAAAGAATTCCAGTTCGGTAACCTCTCAACAAAACCACCAATAAAACTGTAAAAACCAAATCCATTCTTTACATTCACTTCCGAACCATTATATTCCCAAATAATCTTATTTATCCGAGGATTAATTTCAAGAATCCTTGAGAATTTTTTCTTATCCGGCTCTGTTCTATGATAACCATTATCAAAAACAAGAATGTTACCATTATTTAATAAATGAGGATCATGCTGATGAGCAATATCTTTTTCTCCCCATTTCCAGACAATTTTTTTTGTCTCTATATCAATAATAGCTAAAGTATCAATTTTTCTGAAACTTACAAGCAGGCTTTCTTTTCCATTAAAAGGATTGCCTTCTGATAAATACTTAACTCTATTAATATTTGGCCAATACTGTCTTGTTTCAGGAGGACTAAGAGGCCAATCAGCTATACTCAACTCTTCATGAGGATACCATTCCCACACCACCTCTTTATCATGATTAACAATTCTAATAACGTCTGTTATAGTCTCACCATTCTTGCCCTCTGTATTTGGAATTCCACCTTTTATCTGACTGCTCAAAACCTGAGGTAACACTTCCCAATATATAGCCACAATACTTCCATCAGGTCTCACTTCTATCGGATGATGAAGGTTATCATTTTCATATCTCCATACAACATTTCCATCCCAATCTCTTTCTTCAACAGCACTAAGACAACCCATTACAGGACATTTTTCCTTTGACCTAATATTGGAAACCAAATGGCCATTTTTAAGTAAGTAGTTATGCATAGTACCTACATTCTCGATTTTCCACTTATGAAGCACATCACCCTGCATATCAATAATATAAATAGTAGAACCTTTCCCTTCCTCTTCGTTAATTGCAAATGTTGTATAACCCTGATAGGCTTCAGGCTTATTAATAGTCACTCCTGTTGGAAACACTGAAGGATATGCCAATACATCCTTTTTATAAGTAATGAATAAAACACCACTCATAATAATAAATAATAAGATCAAAATAATCTTCTTTTTCATATATTTACCAATAACCTCTCTTTATTAAACTTTCACGTTTCTCAATCATTTCTTTATCTAATTGAATAAAATCTGAGAAATCTACTTCCTCACTTTTTAAAAATTTTATCAAATCATCTAAATATGGTTTGACTCCTGCCATACTTAAGTGGTCTCCCTCTTCATACGCCATAACACTAATTTCCCCCCCTGCTTCAACCATCTTACCACGCAAAATCTCTCCAGCATCAATATTCACTCTTGTATCTCCCTTAGACGCCATTATCAAAACTTCTGTTGATACTTTACTATAATCAATTTCATTTATAAGCTTAAAAACATGATCATATAACACAGTATGGTCAAAAGGAGCACCAAAACCCAATAAGCTTATAGACTTAACATCTCTTGAATAAATATTCTCTTCCAAAACAGCCCAGGAACCTAAAGAAAAACCAATCAAATTAATATTATCTTTATCTACATCTGGATGCTGTAATGCAACATCCAATACAGTTTTACTCACTCCTTTTGCTTCAGAAAATCGCCCCAACACTTTTTCAGGCAACCACAACGATCTCTCAGGAATCCAAACAAGAAAACCTTTCTCACTTAAATATTTAGCTACTCCTCTCAAATCAAACGGTTCAAGAGTTTTATAGCCCCCACCGTGATTATAAATAACTAATGGATACTTATCTTTAGACTCTAAGGATTTCTCTACAATAACATTATACTCTTGATTATTGTATTCAATAGTAAAATCTTCTGTTTTGCCAACTAACTTATTATTAAAAATGTAAAAAAAACCTGCAATTAATAAAACCGTCAATAAAAAATAATATTTTTTCAACATATAGTTTAAACTTACTATACAAATATTAAACTGTAAATAATTACATCCGAACACAGAGATGAGTTTTCTCTTATGCAAAAAAGAGCCCTACATCGGCTCTTTTAGCGTTTGCTCCCCATCCATCAATTAACACGAACTCTTCTATTCGCTATCTTGAAGGTTTAAAATAGCTTATGTCTTCAAAAACCATTATTTACATCGCCATCTTTACCGGTTCTACAATCGGAGCCTACATACCAAGGCTATGGGGAACAGGCTTAATTTCTTTTTCTTCAATTATCTTTAGCACTCTAGGAGCAGTAGCGGGGTTCATAATCGCCTGGAAGTGGCTTAATTAGATTGCTCCCCAGCCACCAACAAACAAGAACCATAAAGTCATTCCCTAAGTCGGGTCAATCTTTTTCTGAATTTATTTTGAAATTGCTTTAAGCAAGTTTTACATTTTTTGCACTTGGTCCTCTGTCACCTTGTTCTACGTCAAACTCAACCTTCGCTCCTTGTTGAAGTTCTTCAAAGGTAACACCACTTAAATCAGAAGAGTGAAAAAATAAATCTTTCTCTTCTCCATCAGCGGAAATAAAACCAAATCCTCTATCGGTTTTTGTTTTAATTGTTCCATTCATAATAGCCTCCTTTCATGAGACTCATTATACTACCTCATACTACCTCAAGCAACAAACTTCGAATCGAAATATAAAATATTCCACTACACAAAAGATTAAATTTCATATAATAAACATAAATTACTCCCCTTATTCACTAATCTCTATATAATGAGAATGTGACTCGTTCAATCAAATGGAAGGCTATCTTATTTGGCAAGCTAACTCTAAAAAGATTGGCGATTTCAATACTAGAAATTTATGTGCTACTAACCCTCTTTGCCTACTTTTTCGCTGATTCCTTAATCTTCCAAGTCCCCGACAGCTCCTACCAAGACAGCGAAAAGATTATCAAACTCACTTCTAGCCGCAACAATACAATCTCTGCTCTATACCTGCCTTATGACCAAGCTAAGTTCACCATTCTCTACAGCCATGGAAATGCTGAAGACTTAAGCCATATCAAACCCTGGCTTCAAGAACTACAGAATTTAGGGTTTAATATCTTTGCTTACGACTATCAGGGATACGGTACTTCTAAAGGTAGAGCTACTGAACAAAACACATACGCCGATATTAAAGCTGCTTATCACTATCTAACCGATGAGGTAAAAATACCTCCAAAACAAATCATCTTGTACGGCCGCTCTGTGGGAAGTGGAATTTCGTTGGAATTAGCCAAAAATTATCCAGTCGGTGGCTTAATCTTAGAAAGCTCTTTTATTAGCGCCTATCGAGTTAGAACTGTAATCCCGCTGCTACCCTTTGATAAATTCAATAATTTAAAAAAGATCGGCCAAGTTCAAGCACCAATCATACTAATCCACGGTACAAGCGATCAAATAATACCTCTTTGGCATAGTGAACAACTGTTTCAAATTGCTCCTGAACCAAAACATCATCTTTGGATCGAAGGTGCAGGCCATAATGACTTGCATATCAAAAGTGCTGATCAAATAAAACAAGCCATCTCCAATTTTGTCAAAAAACTCTAAGAAATCAACCCACTCTAAACATTCCATCAAAGATCTTGTAGTTTTTGTTTACTCTAAACCTGACAACCACCCACATCTCATTTTCTAGTAAATCAATAAAGAATTGCTTATTTCGTCATTAGACGGATACATAGGCTCTTTTAGTTGGTGCTCCCTAACCCTTGTCATATTATAAAACACATAGACCTCAAGAAAATCTTAGAAAGTTTTCAAAATGTTGCTTACATTGGCGTCTTAAAACAGAGATTGAAGGAAATTAAAAAGCTACAAGTTCAACCAGCTCTAAATGCTTTTCCTTGAAAAGGAATATAAGGGAATAAGTTGCTATCGGCTCTACAAAATTTCTGTGAACCATCTTTTAATCACTTCTTGTGTTTTTGAGGATATTTCAGGGCCGGGCAATCCTGGCAAATCTTCTCCTAAATAACTTAATTCAAGAAAATCCAAAGCAAAAAATCCAACAACCTCATCATACTTACTTCCCTTTTCAAGCACAATCTCATGGGCTCTTGCCTCTTTTTCTTCATTCCATTCTCTCTCTTCCCAATCCCCGGGCAACCTGCCATAAAATTCGCTAATCATGACTCCTTCACAATTGTCTCTTTCTGCAAGACTGAGCATTGTATCCAGTTCATTATCAATATTTCGAGAGAACATTTCTAGTGTACCGGGACCAGAACCTATACCTAGGGTAAATCCAAGGTAATCATATCCTGAGAAGTTCGTTATATTGGGATTCCCGGGGTCAGGTTCTATATCACCAGGAGCCCCTCCCTTCCAAATAATCTTGCCGTGATAAACCTCTTTTATTCTAGGAAGGATCTCTTGTCCCCAAGTTGCTGATGCCGACGGACCAAACAGCACCTCTGGTTCATTCATAGGAGCAAAGAGCTCAACCTCATGCTTTTCTGCTAATTTGGCGAGTTCAACAACCCTGGAGTTCCAAGCTTCTAAATCTACCCAATCCTCTAAACCCATCCCCCCTGAGCACTTTGCCATGGTTAACGCAACTTTCAGGCCATTTTTGTGAGCAATTTGGATGTTGGAAATCAAAAGCTCGTCTTGAATAGGAATAATGTCTTTAACTTTTTTAGCCAATCTAGAATCAGAAGGAATTCCTCTAAGGCAGTACTCGATCTGAGGAGGACCGGCCTGAAAAAAAACCGTATTCATTCCTAGATCCTTCAGCTTCCGCATATCAGAAGCTAGCTTTATAGAATTTTTGGATAATAGAGCGGGTGTCCAAGTACCTTTGTAAACACTTACTTCGGTGGATGGTGCTGGAACTACTCCTTTTTCAATTTTAGGAGCAGAAATATTTTTATAAACAAAATACCCTCCTGTGCCTAAGCAGGCCAAAATTATTAAAATAATTAGAATTAACCATTTTTTAGGTTTTGTAGACGGAGTTTTAGGGGATGTTTGAGGAGTAACGGAAGGTTGCTGAGGAGCTTGAACAACTTCTTTAGCTTCAGGCTGTACTTTTTGAGTAACAGGCGTTTGCGGAGTATCACCTTGCATTAATTAAATTTTAACACATGGGGTG
>Ga0209976_10000039_pt1 | contig 101506 bp, 143 predicted proteins | sample SumtaG_FD_182806 | JGI IMG/M metagenome (GOLD analysis project Ga0209976, IMG submission 182806) | Deep subsurface microbial communities from Indian Ocean to uncover new lineages of life (NeLLi) - Sumatra_00157 metaG (SPAdes) (version 2) | ecosystem: Environmental > Aquatic > Marine > Oceanic... | reverse complement strand
GCTGTCCCGGATCAACGCTTTCGTACATTACTTGGCCGCAGTCAGCCGGGATGGGATACCTTATTTGCTGATGGAGAAATCCCTGCCACGTTTCGCGGAATTCGCTAATGAGTTCCTATGTGTGGATGAAGGATTCGATTCAGCATTGCGGGTCAAGATCGATCCAATTAAGGATACTCAAGACGGGAAGGAAAAGGATGAAGTCGTGATCACGTTCAATGATGATCGTGGTAATCATCCACTGAGCGAAGCGTCCGGCTTCCAACGGGTAGCCATCGGCTATTCACTCAGGGCGGCTATGGCAAAGATTCAGGCCGAAGCCACCGGCGTAACAATCAATCACTGCATATTCGACGAGGGCTGGGGGGCATTTGATCCACCCAATCTATTGCTGGCCCGCCGCATGATTGAGAAGCTGGGAGCTGAGTTCGGCCAGTTCTTCTACATCACCCATGTCCCGGTATTGCAGGAAGTGGCTGACACCACAATCCATGTAATATCCGTCGATGGTGGAGCAGCCGTAGAGATTCTATGATAAGCTGCTTAAACAATGGGGGTGGGTCCGGCTGGCTCGTCCCCTTGGGGGGTCCCTATGACCTCAACGGATGACTCGTTTCCCTTGTTAATCTGGAGTGGATTATTCAAGGCGAAGCACTGGAAAAAGATGGGCAACGCCATCTGGTTGTTTGGTATGCTGATTGACAAAGTAACCAAGGAAGAGAATGGCAACGGCTACGTGCTTGGTGGAACGCCAGTCACGTACAAGACCTTTGAAAAAGAGCTGCCCATCACCAGACGCCAGTATCTGCGATACTTGGATATTCTGCGCGATGGAGATTATATCCACACCCGCAATACCCATCATGGGCTGACCATAGTTATCCACAAATCGAAGAAGTTTCACCGTAAGAGTGATAAAAAAGTCACCGGGGCGGAGACAAATTTGTCATCGGGTGGTGACAAAAATGTCACTGGAGCAGTGACAGATACGTCACCCTCTAATATAGACACTACAGAAGACACAAAAAAGACGAAGAGTGGAGACGAAGAATTTCAGGAAGTCTGGGTTATAATGCACAAGGCATTCAAATTGCCCAAATCGGCCTCTGGAAGCTACAAGAGCGACATCACTGCAACGATCCAAAGGCTAGGCATGGCTATCACCGTCAAAGCCTGTGGGGAGTTCCTGAAGCGCACAGAGGACCATCCGCCTGATGGGCGGGTTAAGTCCATGTCGAGTTTTTTCCATTGGAAGAAGATCGACGAGTATGTGGCGATGATCATGCCGGAAAAGAAATCCAGATTCTATGCCTGCCTTGGTTGTATCGAGCAGGTTAATGTGGTCAAGGTCGAGGAGCACGATAGGATTGATGAACAAATGCAAATGCCAGTCAATTTCTGTGAGGATCATCCAAGCCCACGATATGATGTGACCCGTACTGTCCTTGAGTGTAAGGATAAAGATATGTCTCGAGATCAGATTGGGACGGTATTGAAAGTATTGATCAAAAAAGTAAATGAGGATCGAAATAATGAGAATTCTGGCAATTGACGCATCCATAAACAATATAGGCTGGGCAGTGCTGGACACTGAGCAGGATATTGATCGAGGGGAAGGTCTACTGGGATCAGGGACTCTTCGCACGAAAATGAAGGGTGATGCTGAGCGGGTATTTGAGATTAAGGAACTTCTCTTGGAGCTCATCAAGCGGAACAATCAGGATTTCCCGGAAAAACCGCCGATGATAGATGTTGATCCAGCCGAGCAGCCATATAGTAAGCAGCACGAAGCTGTTATTCAGGCCCGCCGAATCGATGTGGTGATTATCGAGAAGCCAGAGGGATTTAGTTACGACCGAAATGTGAGCAGGCGCTCTGGTAAGTCGATGACAAAAAAATCATTGGGGCAGAATAATTTTGCCGTAGGAATTATCGCCGCCTCACTGGTGGGATGCGTTGAGCAAATTGAATTTGTGAGTGCTCAGATATGGAAGGGTAAGCAGCGCAAATCAGTTACCCGGAACATTGTGAATACCATCTTCAATCTAAAGCTTGAGGAGAAAAATAATGACGAATCAGATGCCATCGGGATAGGCTGCTGGAGAGGCCGCCGGTTGAAGCTGGATCAAAAAATTCAGGAGCAATCCAATGACTAAGGCCGTGAGAATAACCCGCAATTCAAACGGTACATATTCAGCGTACATCTTTAGTAATTGTATTTACACAGGGACCTATGATGAATGTGTCCGGGAGCTATCTTACCACGGAGAATATGTATGAGTGTCCCACATCCCCCAGCAATTACAATAACGCCAATCAAGGAACGGACCAGAGAATATTTTGCTGATCTTTTAGAACAGTGGAAAGCTCCCTACCCGCAGGGCCTTGGTGAAGAATCACTAGGGAATCTGCTACAAACTCTGGTCACTGACCCCGGTAAGGACCTCGAGACCATGAGATATAAGGATTGGATGTTCCTAATACACTTCATTGAAGAGCGTTACCGCACGGTTAGACGCCGGAAGCGATTAGTTGAGGAAGGGCAGCAGGCATGAAAGTTGTAATGGGCTGCCCTCATCCAATCAAGGAACCGGAGCATCTACCGCTCAAGGATGGGATGCCATATTGTGAGGATCACGAAGAATATTTCGAGGTCTGTATCTGTCCCAAACCGCATTCAACTCCAGAGGAAGACGGTTGGCTTATTGGGAATACCCCATCTGGGAAAATGGGCTACCCAACAGAAGAATTATATCGAGAATTGTCATTATGGATACAACGCCAAGGCCGGGAATTGGTATGCATAATCTGCAAGGGTGATGCTGCTTTCCCGGAAGGCCATATGGTCACTGATACGGAATCACAAGATTTAGTCGAGGCATTTTTTACGATCCATGCAAATTGTTGGATGAAAGGCAAAGGGTGATGAAAAAGCGGATCAATTTTATTATGGCAAAGAATATTGCCGACCGGTATGTGGAATTACTGAAGCCGTTCTGCGATAAGATTCAAATAGCCGGTTCAGTCCGCCGTAGGTGCTCACGGGTGGGGGATATTGAGATTGTTTGCATCCCAATGGAAACCGAAATCTCTAACGGTCTTTTTGATAAAAAAATGATCCGGGTAAAGGGCTTTGCAAAAGTGCTCTCTGATGCGGGCGCGGAAATTCTCAAAGGTGATCCCGGTACAGGGAAGTACACCCAATTTATGTTGAAAGAAAAGGTTCAGCTCGATCTATTTATGGCCGGGCATGATAATTGGGGATTCATCTACATGATCCGCACCGGGTCATCAGAATTCTCGCAGTTCATGGGCAAACGTTGGAGAAAGTGGGGGTACAAGGGAGTCGAGGGGCATCTTCATCGGCTGGACGCTAACGGCAATCCGGTGGAAAAAATGCCAACACCGACGGAAAAAAGCGTTTTCGATTTGCTGGGGATGGGAGTTGTTCCGCCGTCGAAGCGCAATCAAATGGGCCTTCCGCGATGAGGTCATTCATTCTGAAAACTTCGCCGGGGAAACCTACGGGAAACAGGCGTGTCTGGGGCTGGAACACCTTACTGCAACTCTGGCCTTCGGTTTTCCCGGCTCACTTTTCGCCATTCACTCGGGTAACATAATTAAGAGATTGTTGAAATGAAAGCAATAGCAAGGATTATTATAACTATGGATTGCCACCGTAATTGCAACTACTGTATAAATCAATATCCATCGGTTGTTGAGCAGGCCAATATAATATCCGGGCCGGGCAGCATACCCAGTTACGGCACTTATGTAATTACAGGGGGGGAGCCTCTTCTGGACCCTGATAAACTAAAATCGCTCATTGGCTCTTTGCGAACGATTAATCCCAGTTCGAGAATATATTTTCACACTACTCTATTCAATGGTGATCTGTTCGATGTTTTGAACATTGCCGACGGAATAACCCTCACCTTACATGACGATATGAGCCGTGCTGAATTAGTGAATTTTAAGTTAGTGCAAGAAAATTTTGGGATATTTGACAGGGGAGACCGAACCTTATTCCTGAATATTGGCGAAGGCTTCCGAGATACCGATATTGTTCAGTGGGAGCTGTGGGACCAGATCAAGCGTATGCGCTGGCTGGACGGAGATAATTTCGAGATGACGTTTGAGGATTTGTATATACTGGAGGATATAGAGGTTGTTGAAATGTTGAAGAACTATAAAATCGTGCTGACAGGAGTAAGAATAGAAACTGCTTTCGACTGGCGCATACTCAGTACCGATACTCCCAAGTGCGGGATAATCTACCATCTCGCCTACAAGATACACGATAGGATTGTGTGCCTACTGGCCGGGTCTAATTGGGGGAACGTAAAGAGACATTTTGTACTGGCGCAATATGGTCACTACGAGTTGGAAGCATATTTGGCGCTGCTGCGGGACCACCAATGGGAAAAGAGGACATTCTGATGGAAATGTATATTGATGACCCAAAAGTACACTGGATCATAAGATTATTTTCGTATTATTGGTACTCACTGGGCGTGATATTTGTAAGTGGTGTTTTTTGGATGCTGGTTATCCGGTTTCATTGGCACCTACTCAATATCGCCGCTCTTGTACTTACCGTAGGAGCATTTCACGGTATTATCACAGACACAATATTTTATAGGAGAATGAAAATCTGATGACTTTAAATAAATCCAAATATGAGCTAGGCCAAAATCTATATCGAGTCTTTTCAGATAATAGGGAAAGGGACTAAACAATGAGATGTGGAGACTGTATGAAATTCGTATCCTATGGTGAGGATGTTGAGCCTGAGATCACCAGCGAGGATATTGTGGACGGTCACTTGACTGGCGAGGTCCGGGTAGTGCTGGATTGTGCCGAATGCGGCGGCGAGCTGAAGGAAGCCAATATCGAATATGAAAAAGAAATCGAGCACGACTGCCGGGATTCTGAGGACGATGATGAATTGGAATTTGAGATTCAGGATACTTCGGCCACACTCGATAGTCGGTTGCAGGACAAGGACCGTCACGGGAAGCCGATTAAAAATTCCCGGTACATGAAAATGTTCTACGGGGCCGATATATCCACCACCGTCAAATGTATGAAATGTGGAGCGGATGACATCGAGGTGCAGGTGAGTGTCGAAGAGCAGGCCAGCTATTTCGAGGAGCTGCAATAATGCCATACATCGCATACATAGATAAAGAATTCACCGCCGTACATCAGTATATCATCGGTGAAGCGGTCGGTATTCTAAATGAGTATAAAGCACAGGGATTTCCGAATATGACCCTGAGACAGCTCTACTACCAGTTTGTCGCCAGAGACCTATTCCCTGAAGATCGCAGATGGAGCCGATTGCCAAGCGGCAAGTGGCGCAGAGACCCAAAGGGTGAGGACCCAGCGAGCACGAAAAATGCCGATCCGAATTATAAGTGGATGGGCGGAATAGTGAATGATGCCCGACTGGCTGGCGAGATCGACTGGGAATTGATGGAAGACATCACCCGAAAACTGGAGTGGAAGCATAGCTGGGATGATCCCGCCGATTTGATGCAGATCGCCTATGACCAATTTCATACTGACTGGTGGAAAGACCAGCAGCACAGGCCAGAAATCTGGATCGAGAAAGACGCTCTGACTGGTGTGATCAAGCCGACATGCCGAGCACTCGATGTACCGTACTTTTCATGCAGGGGGTATTCATCCCAGTCAGCAATGTGGAAAGCAGCGGAGCGAATGCGTGAGCACATGGAAAATGATCAGGTGCCGTACATCTTCCACATGGGAGACCACGATCCGTCCGGGATGGATATGAGCGATGACATCTCCAAGCGGCTCGATCTATTTCTGGGGCATGAGGGATATTATTTACATGAGCACTGGCACTTCAGGCGGATTGCCCTAAGCATGGATCAGATCAACGAACTGAATCCACCATCAGACCCGGCCAAGATGAGCGACAGCAGGAGAGCAGCATATATCGAAGAGTATGGCAGCAGGTCATGGGAGCTGGATGCACTTCCCCCAACAACCATGAGCGAAATAATCATGGACGCCGTTTCGGAGATAACTGATCCTGATGAGTGGGAAGCAGCTCAGGATCAGGAGCGGGAGTACAAGGCCAGCATGAAAGAAGCGATGGAAGAAATGGGCTATGGCACTGACGACGACGAAGAAGAGGATGGAAGCTAATGCGTGGGACCCAATTTCTTGAATATCTGAAAATGGATCGAGCGCCAAACCACGATGAAGAGGTGGCGCTAACCCATATCACCCTGACGGAGAAACTGAAGAAGATTCGGAAGGACTTCAGGAAAAAATCCTCCAAAAAGGGGCAACTGGACATCAATGGAGACGAAAACAAATGTACGCAATAACATTATGGCAGCCGTGGGCTACTCTGGTGGCAATGGGGATTAAGCAATATGAGACTCGGTACTGGTTCACTAACCACACTGGCCCGCTGGCTATTCATGCAGCCGGGAAACATAGTTTTCACAGCTATTACATGAATGCAGCCCAGACGGCTATCGTGGCCCCGGACCTGAAGGTCGAGGACCTACCGCTGGGGGCTGTTGTGGGCGTCGTAGAAATAGTCAACTGCCTCGAAATGACCCACCGAATGATCATGGAGATGAATGATACCGAGAAAATGGTGGGTGAGTGGATGGAAGGTCGGTACGCATGGAAATTTAAAAATATCCGCAAGCTCGATGTGCCAATACCCGTTCTGGGGAAGCAGGGACTGTGGAAACTACCAACCGAGATTGAGGTCCAATTATGAAACGCGAACTACCGAAACACATTCAGCGGAGCCACTACTCCCCCAACAGGGCAACCCGTCGCCGGGATGATCGGATTGAAAAGGGTAGCCCCGGCTGGATTGCACGCAGGCAAAAAACTGAGAGTATGGTACTCCGGGGGCCGGGGACAGTTGGCAACACGAATTGTCAAGCCGTGGCAGTATTCAGTGATTGCCCGGATGAACTAATGGACGCACTAATCCACAGGTATAACCAGCATAACTACTTAATGGAAGAAAGAGAACGGCTGAAGGCTCATGGCCGAAAAAAAATCCGGCTAATAATTAGAGCTATAGCAACTAAAATAAGGTTAAGACGACCATGATAACACATATCAACCAAGCCAAGATCGATGAAGTGGTCTGGATACATTCAATACAGGACGGCAGCTTCGGGATAGTTTGCTTTACCAATCCCGAGGGGGAAAAGAAAGTCTACATCGGCCCAGCAGCAGGCCGTGACATGGACCTTGACATTCGACATATCTATAACTACGGCTGCCCAATACTTGCTAAGAGCGTCGAAACACTTGCCAAGCATCTAGGGGTCATCGATGCCTGAGATGGCTGATATTTCATCCGGCCCGATAGGGGTGCCGGTGCATGGCAATGTCAGCGTCGTGGGTACTAGGGCATGGCTGCAATCCCGCTTTCCCTTCATCTGCCGCCGGGTGTGCCATACCTGTAATTCAATGGGATCGGTCAGGCTGATGTTGCTGGAGTGTCCCATCGTTATAATGAATGCCTATGCGATACTGGAGCCGAATCATTCAAAGGGAGAAATATCAAAACAACTGCGGTCAACGATGGCAGAAATCGTGACCCCCGAGATGGTAAGAGCGGTTGCAAAAGTAAGGAAGAATAACACATGACAAATGATAACAATCACTTCACGAACTGCTCAAGTCGTGATTGCAATGTGACGAGCAAGGCGCTGGCACCGGAATCGGACTGTCCTCATTGTGAGAATGGGAAGCGGGTCCGCGATCCTCAAGTCCCCAGCCTACTGGTAAAATCTATGGATGGGGAAACGGTCCAGATAGTGCCAGTCACGGCACCATTCTCTACCATCAAGGGGGTGGAACGCTACGAGCACATAATGATGGGTATGATGCAAAATATGGACCGGGATAATTTTTATGTCGATGACAGCGAATTCAATGATGTCCGAACCTAAAATTGGCATATTCACTGAAGCGGACCTTGCCCCCTTGGTGGTTCAGTTTCTGGAGCAGCAGGAGAACGAGATATTTCAAGAAGTGCGGATGGGTGGAATGGGGTCCCCGATTGTGGACATCATAGGGATGAAGGGACCTCTCCTACATGGGATCGAACTCAAAAAGAACCTAAGCATGACGGTGATCCGGCAAGCTGTTAGGAACCGGAGATATGTCCACTGCTCTAGCGTTGCGATTTCCGCCCGCCGCCATCCTGTCTTCAATCATGTGATCCGCAGTGATGATCGGGAGTTCGCCATACAGGTCTGCCGCGATTACAAGGTTGGAGTATTCGAGGTTTTTATGCAGGACGACAACATTGATCAAGTGGTCCCCCCCGTGATACAACGAGGCCATCACAAATATATAAAAAAGACCATTCTTCCCTTGATTACGGACAATCATCGTTTAACTTCCAATTACTCTAATGCTGGAACAAAAGGGGGTGGATATTTTACCCCTTATAAAGAGATGATCGAAATCGTCAAGAAATATATCGAAGCTCATCCGGGGTGCGAGATCGGCCAGATCATATCGCATCTTATTGAAGAGCACCACCAATCCCGCCTGACAACTATTCCACGAAAAGCCACCCTCATGGCTAACCTGAAGAAGATCGAGAGTAACTGGTGCATTGTGAAGCAACCAAGGGGCCAAAGGACCAATGCGTACTTTCATAGATAGGGTAATCAGACGAGGTAATATTTTGAAGAGATCAACATTCATATATCTTGGTACAGTCGGAGTGGCGCTGTTGAAAGTGCAGCTCCTGCTTGCCAAGGATAAAATAGCTGCTATCTTAACTCCAATGCAGGAGTGGGATAAGTGGGCCACCGATGAGCAGAAGGAATTCGCCCGCCGATGTATCAGGTATGGCGAGCAGCAGGACCCAAGGCGCGGCCATACACTGGCCGGGCTGGCATGGATGGAATCATCTCTGGGATTGAAAGAGGATCACGGTGAGCCATCCTACGGGGAATTCGGTATGTCACTTGGCACAGCTAATCACATCCGCCAGAAGCTCCGAAAGAATGCTGACCTTGGCGATCTGGAAGACTGGGATGATGCCACGGTGATCGACCTACTGGAGAACGATTTCGAGTATGCAGCAGACCTGACCCTGTTCCTGTTCGAGCATCACCGGAAATGGTTCATCGATAAGAAGTACAGCGAGCATCAGGCATGGAAATATGCCGCCCAGAAATATGCAGGCTGGAAAAAGTGGGCTATCCGAAAAACCTACGGCGATGTATTCAATGCACGGGTCAAGTTTCTGAAAACAATCAAAGTAGAGGTCGAGGATGGAAATCCCCCTGATAGGTAAAAACATGAAGCTATTCAAATTGAAAATGACGAGGCCATTATGGAGCATCTGAATCACGATCCCTGCGGTGAAGCAGGGTGCATATATTACCACCCAGAGGCGCAGGATTATTGTAGGGTTATGGAGTTTGTCTGCCCCTACAGCGGGCTGGCATTCAAGAAACTAGGGGACATCAAATCAGCAATGCTGGCATGGAACAGGGCTGGAGTGATTGACCATACCGGGGAAGGTGAGAAGTTCACTATAATGATCAGCGCAAGACCCAAGGATGTCAAATTTCTAACCGAGCAGCTATCCAAACGCCTGCCACTGGGAATGAAGATCAAATTTAAAACCCTGCCAGTCTGGAGATGCAGGATAAAAAAGGTACAGATAATATGAAATATTATTACAATGAAGACTACGAATCAATTTTCATATATCCCGACAATTGGTGGGACGTAATTCGTATGTGGCTCACTTGGTTTCTACATCCTTCATTCAAATTAACTTGGAAGGACCAATTTCAGATAGGGAAAAAAAGCAGCCATACCATCGAGAGAAAATTAAAAGAAACAAACTACCCCCATGAGGTGTCAGAATGAAAGCAGTACCAGCTCCCAAGGACATCAAATCTGGAGAGGTTGAGCCGGTTGAACCAGAGGATGTTGAAAAGATTGTGGATACTGTGGATAAGACAGTATCTAACCTCGACAAATTACGGGGAAAAACTGGTGACAATTCTGTCACTGGCCCAGCGACAAATATGTCACCACACCGAAGGAAGAATGGTCATGCCTAAGCCATTAAAAATGGGGCAGTCAAAATGAACGACAGAGCAGAAAAAATCAAAAAAATAGACGAAGCCTTAAATCTTTTCTATTCTAAATATTCGGTATTGTATAATATCTCAGTTCGTGATGGGCTTGTTAAAATATTGCGTCCAACAAAAACTCAACTCCAAACTGAACTATCCGCAGCACAGCAGGAGATTGAACGATTGAGAGCCTTGGTTAAAAGCCCGAAAGGCCCGAAATGTGAATGTGGGAGCATTGACGTAGAAATGCATGGGGGCGGATTTCAGGAAGCAGATGCCAGTAGGGGGCTACCAGAAATGGATGGCTATCAAATGGGATGTAATAGTTGTGGACTTGTATGGCATGAATAGCGGCACTAGGAAAGGCTTGAGAGATGTGTAAAAACTGTAAAAAAGAGTATAATCGTGGATTTCGTGACGGTGAATCAAAACAGGCTATATTAGAACTTCAGGGGCGTGACATGTACTTAGATAGTGTGACAAATGCTGCCAATGAATTATTTGGCAAAGGCAGTGCGCAAAAACTAAAAAGAAAAATCTATGAAGTCCATACAGCAACACTAGGAAAGAGGTGATTAAAATGAGAAATATCCTACTCTCCTATCCCAAGAGCGGGAAAAATCGGCTGGAACTTCTGCTGATATTATTCCTGACGCAGTACATCGGAACGGCCAGTCCGGTAGGCTGGAGCTGGTTGCGATACTGGGTCAAGGTTACACATTTCGGATTTCATAACATCAATATTCCCGATCTACCAGAGATGACAAAGCCAACACAGTACCCGATAGGGGCTAACATCAATATTCTATTGCGCGATCCCGTAGCGATCCTGTGCAGTATGTACCGCTGGTATAAGGTTCATCCCCCAGAGGACAGTTATTTCAAGAGCCTGATGGAAGGGGGGCTGACACTGGATGACTACGCTCTCAGCGAGTGGGGAGTAGAAAGGCTGATTAAGTACGCCCAGATGCTACAAATGCTGGTGGAGCAGTCAACGAAGCGCGAGTACCTGCTGCGGTTCTATAGATATGAGGATACCTTCAAGCCGTTCTTCATATTTCAGGACATCCCCCGGATACTGAATCTGGACTACCGATTAAATGAAATGGAATGCCAGTGGATAATTGATCATAGTTCTGTGGAGTACGTGAAAAGGGTACTGACAATGAAGCGGCCCCCGGACGGATACACCAATGATATTATTGCAGGGATCAAGATTGGAATGCGGGGCGGCCACATTCAAATTGGAGACCCGGAAGGGCATAAGGATGCTCTCAGCCCGGACGTAGAAGCTGCGATCAGAGACTTAACCAAAGGAACAATATTATGAAATTTCACAAAAAACAATGGCCGTCGATCAAGACATGGTGGTCAGCCATCTCAAATGGGATCGCGGAGATACGGTCAGAGCTCTTAGTAATTACTGCGATACTGAAGGCTATAGGCCAGTATGAATTCGAGCCGCATGGCAGGTCCTGTGGCAACTGCGTTTTTGCCTACCGGGATAATGGGACAGTCAAGCAATGCCGCATCAATCCCCCGACGGTGAGCATTGTGGCGCAGACAACGCCGACTAAATTGGAAGAGATTTCCGGCTGGCCGAGAGTCAGTACCGAAGACGGTTGCGGTAAGCATAGGGGGTTTACCAAGCAATGATGGAAAACATTCATGCCGAGGTAGTGAACGGGATTCAGAAGTTCTACTTCAATGATCTGGACGTGACACCCTTCGCCACTGGTCCCAGTCCCAGCACCGGCCAGAAGCAACGGTATCCGGGTAGGTTCATTTCCTACCTGAACGCTCATTACCCGCTCGAGGGCCAACGCATACTGGAGATGTTCTCCGGGTCCGGGGAGCTGAAGGAAAAGTATGGAGCCATCACCACGGACATTCGCTATGAGACGGGGGCAGATATTGTATGCCACTATGATAGTTTACCCACTGACTCCCAGTATGATATTATCATGGCTGACCCGCCGTACAATGCAGGCTACTCCAGCGAGTGGACGGAGCATGGCGATCACCTACCGAGACCGATGCGGATTCAACGCGAAGCGGCCAAGGTATTGGAGATAGGCGGATTGTGTATGATCATGCACATCATTCAGATACCGGCCTACAATGAAAACGGTATGGAAGCCGTGGCATACCACCCCCTATTTGTGGGACCCAATAATGCAGCCCGGTTGCTATGCGTAGCCAAAAAAGTAATGGAATTCGACGAGGCTCAGAAAAAGTTTAAGGGTACTGAGAAAGAGGTAATGCCGAATGAATCCAGCGGCAACCAGATAGGGATATTTTGATGAGCTTATGTGAAGAAGGCACCTACACCCTCGAGACCTGTCATGGGAAATATTTCCATTTCGTACATGGTCCCCTTGACGGTATAACAGGGAGAGCGTGTCCCGGTAAGGCTGCCTCCATAATGTTGGGCAAATATACAACTATATCCTTCGATATATTTTGCGAGGGGGAATATGCCGATGAAATTTTCATCCGTGATGCCAATCAGCAATCAGAGGAGCGTGAAACCCTGCATCATATCTATGAGCTAACCGATCCGGTATCAGGATTGTATGACTATCGAGGGACCGAAGTATGAACCATCTGACAACGAGCCATAAGAGACTGAATTTAAACCGGGTGATCTGCTCACAATGTCTGAGGGCGATTCGGGTCAGTAAAGAGGGAAAACTTCATAAACATGCCAAGACGGTGGGGAAGCATACTCTCTGCCCAGCGTCTGATACCAAGCCGGAGCAATGGCAATGAAGTACAGCCTCTTCCTGAAGCTTGCCAAGGAGATCACCGACGAGGAGCGGGATAATTACACATTGCTCGAGGCGATGTTCAAGATGAATAGGCCCTGCATCGATGCGGTGGAAGGTGACAGGGTAATGATCACGGCCAGAGGGGCAATCAATAAGTGGGTGGCGCTATCATCATTGAGGATCGACAGCGGGGGTAATGTATATCTACTGAAAAAGAAGTACCGGGATAAAACCGATACGGTTGATACGAAGGCCCCTATCGATGACCCAGTGGATGACAGACCTGAGACGATTGAGGAGCCTGATGAGACGAAACCACCGGCATTCGATCCAGCTACTTACGATCCAACAACATTCGATCCGATCAACGCCACAGCAGAGGAAGGGCGCAATATCCTAATCTACAATGAATGGTTAAAAACAGAAGGTAGGGCAGATGAGCAAATCGTCCCGTTTTGAGTATCAGCAAAGTCTGGTGATCCGCCGCATGGCACGGGGAGCCAAGTTACGCTCGATACAAGGCACAAGATTTCGACTGGGTAAGAATACCGTGATCGATGAGGTCGTAGTGGATACCATGCTCGCAGAGGGGAAGCTGATAGCAGGTGGCAATGGTTACTATAGTTTGGGCAATATCAAGGTAGGGGACATCAATGGCTAAAATTCGCAAAGTGGACATCCTTCCAAAATTCAAGGGTGACGAGGGCAAAGAAATCCCTGAGCATACAGTATGGGAAACCCACCTGATGTATAGTCCCAAGAGCAAGCTCTTCTACATCGCTGCACCGGAAGAGTGGAAGGACTTCAAGCCAACCAACCCAGAGATCGCGGAATTGATGGGCGGCATCTCGGTTAGATCAATACATACCCGCGAGCCAGCTCTTGTTGGTGAGATCGAGAAAGCTGTCATCGAAAAAGCGGAGCTCTATTTTGGGGCATTCCTACTGGAGAAACCTCAGATAACCAAAGTCATCCTCTATATATTCAAATACAGCAGGGGTAAGGATAGCAACCATTATGAGCATGAGAGATTGGACGAAGTAAGTCTCGATTTTATTATATGTGAGCGGCAGGAGTATGGCAGTCTGGTGACTTATACCCAACCCTACACATACGGCGGCCCTATGAATAATGAATACACAGGCCAGCACGATTATACACATTATGTTGAGGGTGGTAATCCCCGTGGGGACAGGCAGTTTGGCTACAGCGATGGTAAATACCGCTGGATGGAATGGACACAGGAGCGAGAGGATTATTTCACCAATCTCAGAGAGGGTATGCGGAATCTGATTGAGCTCATGGTCCGAGTTACTGGGGATAGCGATTCTTTCCAAGCCTTAATCGATACAGGTGGTGCGAACCTACTGGGGACCGGCAAAACTAACATAGGGGAAAGCGATGAACACGATTGAGATATTGAAGCAGTATGCCGACGACATTGAAGAAACGGCAGATATGATCCATGCAGGGAACGTCAAGTTTTCCAGCGATGCCCCTGATAAGCAGCGGGAAACAAATCTAATCCAAACCTATCGCTGGTGGAGCGGGTGTATGCGACAGGCCGCATGGTTGCTGGAGCATCATCTCGCAGAACATGCCAAGCGATACATGGGAATTGGGATTGAGAACTGGACCGGCCTGAAGGATATTGATGGCGATAAACTAAATTTTGAAGATGTTGTCATGCAGCCATCGCTGGATGATACCCCGCTCTACTATATAATAAAATTTATACAGGATCATGGCTACAGTAAGATAGCCAAGATCAGCGGCAATAATCATACCGACATCGGGCATGAAACCGCTGCAAAGCTGAAGCGCATAGGTCCGGGGAGGGATCACCCAGAACTGCTAAAATCAATCATAGGGGAAAGCGATGAGAATAGGTAATCATGAATATAAGGGAGTCGAGGTCTGGTATCAGGATAATACCGAGCAATGGGAATGCGAATTAGCAGGTGCCAAAAATCCCATCTACGGCAGGGAGAAAATCAAGGACGTGCGGAAGCGCATCGATAAGTTCATCAAGGTTGAAAAGGAATTTGACCGCTTTGAGGCAATCATTCTCACCAATCCCAATTTCCGCGAACAGGCATTTAAAATTGTAACCGTGACCTCACAAACCGAGGGTGGCGAATACTGGACTATCGATACAAAGAAAAAGCGTAGCAGAGAGAGTGGCAAGCAACTGGCGCTGAATACCCCCGAGAACCGAGAAGTGGTCAAGCGGGTCACAGATATGAAGGCGAAAGCGAAAACATTGGATAAAGAGGCCATCAAACTGAAATACTCCATTGCTATGGAAAAGGATGATGATGAGCCAGCTTAGTGATCAGGGCAAGATGGTACTGGAAGAGTGGGGGGTGGAGATACTTCACGACATCACTTTCGATAAGCGGTATAAAATCGATCCTGAGACTGGTCTCCCGATAACCAATAGTCAAAAAACCGGGATCATCGATGTCTACACCATTGGAGTCATGCAGGATAAAGCAGCGGGGATCACCGGTGGACCATTGGAGTGCTCGCCAGCTTTCAAGGATCAGCACAAGGCACTGGTCTGGGCGGCCAAACACGAATATACCATCAGTCAGGAAGTCACATGAGTAAGTATCAGGATTTACTGGGCTGCTTAGATGTCATCATGGAGATGGACATCAACAAGTACACCATCCTGAAGGGTTGGGAAGAACTACCTCACCCGTATGTGCTCCACTTGGCTGACAAAGCGGCATGGGTACAGACTGGCTCGCTGCCCGGCAATGGGGCATGGCTGGACTTTAGCATAATGAGATGTGATACTGAGGGCAATCTCTATCTGAAAAACTGGAAGTACAAACAGCAGGGGGGCGGTTAGGGAATGAACAAAAACGACGTTGACACTCTCGCCCAAGCATTAGTATTCTCAGAGAGTAACGAAGAATTTGTGGCAAAGCTACTCGCAATGGACCCACGAATCCCAATCGAAGTAGAGGCTTATGAGGTGGTCGCGGGGAATGATGAAGCCACCAGACTTAGGTTCGAGGAATTAATGGCAGAGGAATATGGCCCCAGGTGGGTTCTGTCGAAAGCAGCAAGTGCAGGCCGAGGTATAGGGGGTAGAAATAAACAACTTTGGGATCAAGCCTATAAGGAAGTTCGAGCATGAGAATCAATGATCAGCTCAATTTCGATGTGGCCGGGAAGACTTGCGGGGACTGTGTATTTGCCAGTGAGCAGGGCTGCATCATTACCCGCTGGCACCGGCGGAAGGTCACTGATAAATCCGTGGCCTGCTCGGAGTATGTAGGAGATTTACCACAAGAACCTTTGGTGACAATGACTTTGAGAGAGCTGGGATTCAAGCCGGACCCGAAAGCCGGGCAGCATCTCCAGCTACTGGGATTCAGAAACACAACAATCGAACTAGGAGATGGAGAAAATGACCGGAACATCCGAAGTAACTGAACGCGAGAAAGAAACCGCCGGATTCGTAATGGACCAACTGGAGTTGATCCGCATGAACCAAGGGATCGAGGAACTGAGCGCAGACCTAAACACTATCCGGGATGAGAATCCCCGGATATTCGACATCATTGCAATTTGTGTACGCCGGTTGATAGTCGATGGTGTCCGCAAAGGATTTGCTGGCGCGGGTGGCCGGGAAGGTATCGAAGGATTGAGGAACGATCTGGTGCAGTACGGTATCCTTACGACGACTGGCCGGAACAATCTGGATGAAGCCCTCGATGAATGCTATGATGGGGCCTACCTGATGGGGCAGAACACGAAGACGGTCGATCACGATATTGAGGCAGACTGGCGGGTCGAATTCTACAAGGCGATCCATGAGGCCAAGACCCTCAGAGCGATTTACAGCAGGTGATATACTAATTTAGTATTTATTAGTAGGTAATTAGTATTTGCGGCTCATGGGTGAGCCATAATTCACTTAAAAGTTAATTACAGGAGATAAAACCGATGGCGAAGAAAAAAACAGTCGATCAGTTACGGAAAGAGTACCTGAAGCTAGCTCATGGGATGCAGGCCGGGGTTGCGATAATGATGACCCATGATCATAGTTCCACCACGGCGAAGAGTATGCGTACCGGCATCAATACCGTTATGTCCGATCAAGGCGCACTGGTGGCGTTACTGATCGAGAAAGGTATCTTCACTGAAGAAGAATACTACGAAAAGCTGATCGAGTTCATGGGCAATGAAGTCAAGGGGTATGAGAAGAAAATTTCTGACCGTACCAACGGCGCGAATATCAACCTGATATAGTACCAGCTACTATCTCGTTAGGGGGAGATAAATAGAATGATGGGGAACTTCCAGAAATACTGTGAGGAGAAGAATATTTCTCCTCACGAAGCCAGATTAATGACTGCACTGGCCGCCGGGGGGATCAGGCTGGACAGCGAGCGCATGAAAAAGGTCATGGGATTATTGTCGCTTATTCGGCTGGACAGTTACGATAAGATGATCACCCGACTTGAGGAGTGGCAGGAAATTGCACCAATGGGAGACCTGCGGGAGATTGTCATATCACAAGTTGAGACCCTGAAGGAAATCGTAAGTCAGGAAGGTCTGCGCCTTGGCCGCCAGTGGGGGGAACTTCAGGTCAGAGACGATGACTCCGACGACGAATCCATTCCAGTTTCGGTACAGGGCTTCGTGGGTTATAAGCTGGGGGATACTATCTACATCGAAATGGATAATGAAATCGCTGCTCGGGAGATCGAAAATTTCCATGCCCGGACAACCTTCAAACTCAGGAACGGACATTCAAAATGAGTCCTACCCAATCGTCGGAGCCGATTGGAAATGGAGCTATTCAAGAAACTGATCCATCAAGTAAGGTAAATCAATAAAATAGGGAAATCACATGAATAAGGTATTTGATATTCATCTCACGGTGGGCAACTCCAAGATCGTGCTGAAGGGCGCGAGGGAAGTGAGCATCATCGAGTCATCAGTTCCACAACAGATAACTGCCAAGGCTCCACCCGGCGGGAAGACCACATTCACCAAACAACTGGTGGATGAGAATGATCCCAGCCGCAGTATCGGGGTCACTATCCATGAGTTCGAGGATGCGGCGTTCAATCTAGCACCAGCGCCATCAGATTCGGGGGAGTGATATGTCTACCAAGAGACCCAATCAACAGATGGATGAGAACTCCCTAGAAGCCTATAAGGACCTTGATAAAGAGGCCCGCGAAAAAGTGGTATTGGGATTGTTCATCAAGGGTGGCACCTATACTGACCGGGAAGCCGCCGAGAAATTATTTGGCAGTCATCACCATCGCGCATTAGCCCAGCCGCGAATCTCTGAGATGATCAAAGCGGGCATACTGGAGAAAGTTGGTAGCAAAAAATGCCAGTGGTCAGATCGTAAGTGCCGACTGGTGAAGCTGCTCGATGCCAACAAGCCGAAGGCCAAACGGAAGGCCAAACCGAAGGCTGTTAAGCAGGAACCAGCTACCCCGCCGACATTTGAGAATGGTGAAACCGTCAGGCTCCCGGTATTCGGGAGAATAACCGCACTGGCACCACCCTATGCAACGGCGTTTGTACCTGATGGACAGAAAAGGGGTAAATGGCAGGGGCTTATCTCGGACCTACGCCAGACAGGAGAAACGATCTAATGACATCACCCACTCAGCTAATGGCCGAGCAATACCATGAGGCACAGGATAGAATCCAGCTTCTCCTGCACAAACTCAGAACGAACTTATGGTTCACAGACGATCCGGGTCAAATCCAGGGGGCGCATATCATAGCCCTGATGTTTATCGAAAGGCGGCTCCTGGAGCTCACGAAATATGTGCAGTACCACGGCGGTAAACCAGCCTCATCCCAGATCGTATGTGGATACTGCAAGGATAATTCCCCGGCCATACTGGATCAGGATGGGGTACTATCAGGCATATCCAAAAAGCCGGGCCGGTGGGCACATGCCAACACTGATGGTCACTGGGGCTGCAACAATCCCCCGACTCCGATACCGGGACCGGTCCCGTATCTATTCGCCAATGAGATGATAGATTTTGGTATTGCCAGTGAATGCACCGAAGACGACTGCGAAGGGCGACTGGTGCTCGATGGAGTATGTACGTGGTGCGGGAAGGAATATCCCGGCCATCAGAGCGAACTCAAATTCCCCAAGGGGATGTTCGCAGATGACTATGCCCGGCGGCGGGAGAATACCAACGGATCATAGAATCTTTTAACGACTGATTGCGAATCAAATATCTATGGGAGGATATTTCAATGAAAACCAAAACACTAACTAAGCTGCTACAGGACAAGCTGAACATTGCTGCCACAAAAGCATTGGGAGAGGTCGTCCGCGAGATCATTCGCCGGTTCAAGCAACTGTATAAAGCTCAATACTTCAACCTGTCAACCGACCAACCCGCTGACGGACAAAGGGTATGGCTCAAGATTCAGGGGGCCGGGAGACCAGTATTTGCGATCTATAATGCCAAGCGATTCAAATACTTCGAGACGGATACGGAGACTCACTATCCCGGCAATTACCCGGACAAGGAAGATACTTGGACACCGGCGAAGGCACCGGGGGAGTTAAAATCTACCCGGCGATTCCTCGAACATAAGGGCTATGACGACCATCGCCTGTCGGATAATCTCCGCAATGAATCCGAGATAACGCTTGCACATCACTGGGTCAAAAGGAATACGGATAATGGTAAGTACGGATTTCTCAAATACCTAATCCCCGAGCCAACCCAGCGCGATGCCAAAGTAGCTGCCACGATCATTCAATGGCTGGGGACCAATATAGGACTGGCATTCTTATCTGAAGCGGTCAGGGAGAGCACCCAATTATCTAACTTCCTAAGCCGGGCCGTTGGTTACAAAAAGCGGGTGGATACTCGATTAAATGCGGAAAAACTTCGCACAAAAGTCAGGGCTGTCCTGAGTTACATGGAAAAGCACAATCCCGAGGTAGTCAATGCGGAGCCGGGCAGTGATGAGATGAATATCCTGCTGATATGTAACGACCTGAGAACCCGGTATCAGCTACCGTGGCTGGACCCAAAGCGGGACCGAATCAATGGCTGAATATCCAATCACAATGACCGCCAAAAGTGTGCGGGATACTATGGAACCTGACACCAGTATCCAGAAGACCCAGACCCGCCGGGTGATCACCATCAAGGGGATAAAGGAAATAGGGAAGTGCAAGGAATGCGGCCACATGAAGACTGGCAAGGCACGATTCCCATTACCGGAAGATGTGGACCTGTCTGAAATATTCGGCCCCCCAATTGTAGTCAGGGGGAAAGCACAATTTATATTTCTGGGGGATAAGGGGACCTATACAGTCAGGTGTCCCTACGGAGATATTGGCGACAGACTCTGGGTAAAAGAGACCTTCGCCTTTGAGGACGGTTACAATCACTACCCCCCATCGATGGTGCCTGAAGGTACGCCAGTATTCTACCGTGCGAACACTGATGAGGATTGGAAGCGCCAGTCCAATGGCAAGCTTATAGGCCGCTGGCGGCCACCGATGTTTATGCCAAGGTGGGCAAGCAGGTTGGAACTAGAGACTGTCAATATTGATGTCCAGCGGATTCAGGATATTACTGAAGAGCAGGCCAAAGCTGAGGGAGTCAAACACAGGGGGCATATTGACAAAGTGATGCACTCGGATGAACCGCAGGGAGCGTACACCTATGTATTTCATTACAAAATATTATGGGACATCATCAATGCGAAGCGTGGCTACCCGTGGGAGTTGAACAACTGGGTATGGGTGATCACCTACATGATGGTATCGCGGAAACTGGAACCGGAAGAGAAATAAGATTAATCTGTTGACCTTAGAGGAGTTTTAGCATGGAAAAAAATAACAAAACAGTGCTGGCCGTGGGTCAGATAATCAGTGGCCTCATTGATAAGGTTGCTGTTGCATCCCAGAAGGGTCCATTAGGCCCAGTGGGGGATCAATTCTATAAAGATACGATGAACGAAATTAAGCCGGTTATGGAACTGGCAGAGACAGGTCGAATCACTTCACTGCCGGGCGATGAGCCGCACAGAACTATGGCGCAGGTTCATAACGAGGGCCAGTTGGAACTTATGGACAGGACCAAGAAACATATTGAATCCCGGATGAGTCAGATCAAGGGGGAGATGGTATCATCATTTTGCGATACCGAAAAAGCGCGGGCAGCTCTCAGAGAGTTGCAGATAACTTGGAACATCATCAACGGCAACGACCTATAAGGGGCACCGAAATGCTTAGAAAAGTAGTCAGCACACGGACCTACCGACCAGAGCGCACATCCGCTGGTGCATTCAATATTGTGGATACTCTGGAGTGTGGTCATCGGGTAACGAATAAGGGATCAGCAGGCTATGCCAACAAGCGACTGTGCAGGCACTGTACTGATATGAAATCAGGGGTCAGCAGATTTTCATCGATGGGTGATGTCATAGAGAACTGGGACCCGGAGACTGAGATGCCAGTCAGGCGGATGATGACAAAGCGCACCGGCAGGGATCGCATCGTACCGATCCGGGAAGGCTGTGATCCGCAGTATTTCATGGAATACAGCCCCTACCGCCGGTACATAGATCGGAGAGCGCGGGAAATGAAGGATTTTGTGTGCAGTAGAGACGACATCAAGATTGCGGCAATCGATCCACCAGAGGAGCGCAGGACGACAATAACTTCATGGCTCTGTGAGTGGTGCCACAACTTTGGGAGCAAGTTTATAGCTGAACATCCCACCGAATGCAGAGTAGTCTGGTGCCATCATTGTAAAACCGAGACATGGCATCATCCAATAATGAAAACAGATCGGCGGGACCGGAGATATGGGAGTACGTCTGCTTTGAGGACATTCACCCAGAGCGATTAACAATAAGGGAGTATGATTATGGCAGGAATTTACAGGCTGGTTCAATTGGGAGCGAAAGCTGCACAGGATGGACTCGATTGCGAGGGTGAAATCAAAAGGAATAACTCACCGTGGCCGAAGTAAAGCATAGATCACTGGCGAATATCACCGGCTGCTTAGCGGAAGCCTGTCACCTTCAGGAGAATTGCTACAGGAGCACACCGCCGCTGAGTGAGCATCGGAACTGGGATAAATTTTACAGGGGGCTGAATGATTGCCCTATGTTCATCGATAAAGGGAAGGTGGTAAACAATGGCAACTCCAGCAGTGGACACGCTTTACGGGCTACATAACAGTCAGGGGATATTAGTATCGTATGGGCCGGATGAAAAGCAACTATGGACTACTGAGATACAGAAGAGTTCCCCCGAGTTCATTTTCAACAAGGATAACTTGCACGAATTTGTAGCTACCGCAAGCGAATTAATGAAGGCTGGTTGGACAATGTACGAATACAAGAGAGTGAGATAACAATGAAATGGCCGACACCGCAGCAGATTAATCTCCAGATCGCCAAGATACTCGGATACACAATATGCGAGTGTGAACCCGGTCCAGTAGATTGGGATAAGAATGATCCCGAGGTAATGATCTGCGAAGTATGCAAGGGAGCGGTGGCCCATGAATTCGATTGGACGACGGATCGCAACCATGCCGCGAAATTACCAGAGCCGATAAATGAATGGCATATATTCGGCAAGGTATTAATCGGAATATACTCGAAGTTCATTGGATGGGACGAGACCGCCAATGGCAGATTTCCCTACCAGACAATAATTGCAGAGATATTATTTAAAGAGCCGTGGATCATGCCTTATGCTTGGGTAGTGACTAACGGCTGGGAATGGGACGGCGAACAATGGTGTGAGGTAAAGGGATAAGTATGGGCCGTACTGCATGCCCTCAAGCACCGTGTTGTACATCGTGAAACCACCGAATAAAATTTGTATCCAGTGTGGGATCGCCTTCCGAGTAAACCCAGCCATTGTTGCGACTACCAAATACTGCTCGATAGCATGTAGAAGGAAGGGATTAGGCGCTCGGAGAAACGCTTGGCGTTGTAGTAATTGCGGTCGTCATGCCGATACACCTGAACTAAGATCAAACAGCTACACTGCAACGCATTGTTCTCGAGAGTGTCAAATGGCGGTAATTGATAAAAAGATCGCAGCGTTTCGGTGCCTGCGGTGTGGTGGACCAATAAGAAATATTACAAAAGGTATTAGATATGGAATTGACAAGAGAATATACTGCTCACCCAAATGTGCTAAATGCGCACCAGAGCAACCCACGCTTGTCAGGGGGAATTGTCAAATTTGTGGTCAATTCTTTTGGAGAAGGTGGTCCGTTAGTGGGCTGGGAAAGCAGAAAGATAGGGGGAAATACTGCTCTATACCGTGTAGGACAATAGCGATGAGGATGTACCCCAAAGGGACAACCAGTGCGAGGGGTATTCTTACTAGGCACACCACACTAAAGAGGTCTGAAGTCCCTGACGAATTAGTTGAGATTCAAATGCTGCACACGCAGCTTAAACGAGAAGCAAGGGAGGCACACAATGCCTGACAACGAAGTTAAAGTACAGGAAGTCAAAACAATCAACGATCTGCGCAGTATTCTACTTGAGGAAATCGAGAATCTACGGAGTGGCAAAACCTCACCAGCAGCGATCAATGCCATCACCAATGCGACCGGAAAGGTTATTTCCACCCTCAAATTGGAAATGGACTATGCGAAAATGACAGGCATCAAGCCCAATGTTCTAATGCTAGGCGGAGAATCATCCAATGAATCTCAAACTCCCCCAGCAAAGTGATCACGTAGCTGCTGAGGGGGGGGGTGGGAAGAGGATAAAAGCAGATGATAATCATTGAGCAGGAAATAATACTGATAATCGAGGGGTCACTTGCTAAAGATACAATCAGTCCTCTATGTCGATCTATTTTGGGGGAACGGTTAATTGTTGCCAAGGGAAAACATTCAAGAATGCGGCGGCGATTGCGAATATCACGGGATATAAAAAATGCGGAGACAGTTCTCCGCAACAAAAACGAGGTACAAAATGGGAAATCTGAAATTGCCAGCCCAAAGTGACCACATAGCCGCTGAGGTAGGGCGGATACTCATGGAAGCCATTGAGACAACAATATTTAACGTGCCAAGAGCAGACTTCGTGAAAGCCGGTATCCAAGCTGACATCTACCAACATGCAATGACCGAGATGGCCGAAACAATTGAGTTGGGCCGGAAGGGTGTGGCACTGGAAGAGATGCTGACCAAGGGCGGTCAGGTTGGTCTGAAAAAGAAGGTCATGGATATATTTGACGAGACCGCAGCACAGGCTAATCCTTGGGAATGGATGGTCAATAAGATAGGGGAACTGGTACTCCCGGAGTATTCCCAGACACAGGCGACGAAGATTGAAAGCCAGCAGGCGGACATCACCACGTTGCTCGAGTTGCTGACGGAGATTGAAGAGCTGCACGGCTATTATCTGGAGCATGACAAACTTACATTGAAGAGGATCGCAACAGTGAAGGAAGGTATCGGACAATGAAATGGTTATGTATAGTCAAGCACAAGTGGATGGAATTCTCAAGGGACGCTGCAATGCAAAGGCAATGTACCCGATGCCACAAGGCTCAATACTGGGAGAACAATCAGGAATTGAGAGGCGGGGGTAAATGGCACGATGCCCCTTGGCACAGCGTCCTGAAAAAACCTGATGCAGACAGGTGTATCATCCTTCGGGACAGGAGAACCAAAATCTCCAAGGTTGATGATCAGGCCACAACTGGCCTCTACGGCGATGATTTAATCATCACCGAGCGAACTGGCGGCGAAGGTCCGTGGTGGGATATGGCTCATAAGTGGGAATGGCGGTACAGCAGTATTAATTAAAATTGGAGCGCCGTATGAATTTCATGGAGCGAGCAGTAGTAGCAGTTTTCGTACCATACCTGATTTGGATAATGGGAGTAGCGGTAGAATTAGGGAAGCCGTGGTACACGGACCTGCCCTACATTTTTGGTGCCGTGGTCCTGTATATATTTGGGTCCTCGATTACATTATACATAGTGAAGCAATAAGAAATGAGCGAATCCCATCTCGACAGGCTCCAGCGGCAACTTGACGAAATGCAGACTGAGGTTGATGAAATGCTGGGAGAGCATCGGCCAACCAAGATATGCCCGGAGTGCAAGGGGGATCGCTCAATCAAGCGGGACGGAAAAGAGTTAGCATGTCCCACCTGTATCGGGAGAGGAAAAATTTGAAGCAAACAACAAAACAGGAGAATACCGATGAAACGTGGAAGAAGTTGGGAATTATTAAGGTCAATGGTCAGAGGGACCTATGACATTCAGGAGTTACGCATCCAGATGGGAAATAGGCTGGTTGGTAATTTTAAAGTGAAGCTGGGGATTGATCCCGGCACCAAGGAAAAAGACCTGTCTGATAAGAAAAAGCAAAGTCTGCTGGGGAAGCTCCGCAAGGAATATACCCGGATCACGGACGGCGTGGTCACACTGGACCCGGAAGGCGAGGGCATAATCTCCACAGACTCAGAGATGACACTTATAGGGCATTACCTTGACCTGCTGAAGCAGGAAGAGCGCCAGTTCCGGGGACTGGGAAAGGAATTGGTAGCTTTCCCCCTCTGGACCAAGTTCTTGGAAAAGGTTGTGGGGGTTGGTCCGGCAATGGGGGCCATCATTATCAGTGAGTTCGACATCTACAAGGCTGATTATCCATCATCGTTATGGGCTTATGCCGGTCTTGATGTGGCAACCGATCCCAAGCGTTGCACAGTTCCCGATGGTAAGGGACGCAATCGCACCAAAAACCACTTGGTTGAAGTGGATTATATAGATAAGAACAAAAAACCCGCCAAGCGCAATTCGATCACCTTCAACCCATTGTTAAAGACTAAATTGATTGGTGTGTTGGGGCCATCATTCCTGAGAACCGGCTCGATATATGCCGACATCTATGAGAATGAGAAGCACCGGCTGGAGAGTCATCCGGTTTATGGTGAAGAGGAGAAGCCGGGGCACCGTCATGCGATGGCGATCCGCAAGATGGTGAAGATATTCCTGATTGATCTCTATGTTAAGTGGAGACAGTTGGAAGGTCTGCCGGTATCGAAGCCTTACCATGTTGAGAAACTGGGATTGGATGAGCACCGGAAGGTAGGATGACATTTCTCCACCATGAACTAATTATTGGGCCTATTATTGGATGGATCGCGGGAGTGCTTGTGATAGTCTATGGATGGATCAAGGCACGGCGAAACCGAAAAAATAGCAACGCTGATTAATCAAAGTCATCCATTAATGTTCAGCGGGCCGGAAAGTACAAGAAACCCGACTGAAGCCAGCGAGCCAACTGAATTGAGTAGCCCAATCAACAACAGCGAGCCAGTAAGATGCGTAGTCAAAAAGAAACCCAAACACGCACAGCGTACCATCGTTAAATAGTAACCCGGTTTTGAATAAGTGAGTCAATCGAATCAAGCAACCCGGTAATAAGTAGCGAACCAACTATGACAAGGAATCCAGTATCGTTGAGTGAGCCAAGGAACCAAGTAACCCGGAGTTAAAAGCGAACCATACCCATCAAGGAAACCATTGATGAGAAGTGAATCAAGGTATGCAATTACAACGACAACTTAAAGTGAGTCAACAACATTAAGAAAACCACAACGTTAAAGCGGGCCACCCTTCGGTAGTAACCCGTTGAAAACAAACGGATCAAAGTAGTGTCAGGAATCCATGCTAAACGAAGTGCGCCAAACAAGAGAAGCAATCCATAGTATTAAAGGCGAACCAATATCGGATAGGAACCCGAATCCATGAAGTGTACCGAGATAGAGTCCAGCAACCCGTTTCCAGCAAGTGGGCCGATAGGTCAAAGGAATCCAGATTAGTTTAGCGGGCCAATAACAGATAAGGATACCAATAAACAGTAGCGAATCACATGATCCCAGTAATCCAACAAAAGGAAGTGTGCCAGTCATATTGAGAAATCCGAGAACGAACAGCGTACCAAATGTTTTGAGAAATCCAATGGAACCAAGTGAGTCAATTTTGATAAGAAACCCTTGCGATGGTAGCGAGCCAATGAATCTGAGGAACCCGGCCATGTCCAGTGTACCAGACTATGAAAGGAATCCATTCCATACAAGTGAACCAACACATGAAAGTAACCCGTAAGTATTGAGTGAACCGGAAATGAAAAGTAGCCCCGTTACCTATTAGTGAACCATTGATGAATAGCAACCCAATAAGCAGAAGTGAATCAAGCCGGAATAGCAACCCAAAAAATACAAGTGAGCCAGCACGATCAAGGAATCCATCCGATTGTAGCGAGCCAGAAAGGTCAAGGAACCCATCATTTTAAAGCGAGTCAGGCAGAAAGAGAATCCCAGTGATCTACAACGAACCGTAAGGTTTAAGGAATCCATATAAGTTGAGTGAGCCGTGTAAAATGAGCAACCCAATAAATATCAGCGAACCGTAAGATTTAAGGAATCCATATTAGTGGAGTGTACCGAAGGCAGAGAGCAACCCGTAAGTATTTGAGTGAACCAACGGGCGGAAAGCAAACCAAACAAAATGAGTGAACCGATAACATATAGCAATCCAAAGTGACCAAATGAATCAAAGCATCAAAGCAATCCAAATGAACTCAAGTGGACCTGTAATCAATAGAAACCCATTGATGTTAAGTGAGTCGTGCAAAGTTAGAAGCCCGATATAGAGCAGCGAGCCGGAATGATCGAGCAACCCGAATGTAATCAGCGAGCCATACATAGAAAAGCAACCCGATAATATATAGCGTACCAATCGAACCTAGTAACCCATTTAAAGGGAGTGAGCCATAGATTTTAAGGAACCCAACAACCATCAGCGAACCATAAATCGATAGCAACCCCAAATCGCAAAGTGAGCCACTTCTAGTTTAGCAAACCAAAGGAGATAAGTGAGCCGGAATCAAGAAGAAAACCAACATTTGACAGCGAGCCAATATTCCATAGAAACCCATTTGTACTAAGCGAATAAAATTAGGTAGTTGAAGCCCAGTCAAGTTAAATAGGAGAAATAGCATGGAAGACCCCCGAGACATTATCAATGACCTGCATCAACTGATCCGTGAGATTCAGGATACACACACCGCGATAGTCTCAATGGATCACGATGAAATGCAACAGGCTTTCAAATGGGAAGCCCTGAGCAGTCTACTACACGGGGAGAGATATACAATCCTCGCGGCCCGTGCATTGGAATATGTCAATATGGTTTATGGGAAGGAACAGCCAGAGCAGTTGCTCGAAAATATAATTGCACGGTTGAATAAAGATCAGGCCATCGCAATGAACGCCTCACAGCTCACACTAGCAGATATTCCAGAGAGGGAGAAGGGCCTGAGAGAGCGGGCAATAGCGATCACCAAGGCTGAAGAATCATTACTCTGGCTGGAGAAAGGACTGGGTAAATAATGGAAAAGCCACGACAATTAATCAATGACCAATGGGAGTTTATTAAAATAGCCAACGAAGCACTGGTTCAATTATCAGAGGTGCTTGATATTGCTGAACTGGCGGGTGTGTCAAAAATAGCAGCGGATCATCTGAAGGTCTTGCTGACATTATTGGACGGCCCTGCATACGAGGCGATCAATAAGCGGGCGATGACATTCATCAACACCATAGTTGGCCGGGAAGAGCCAGAGGACCTGCTTAAAAAAGTGATCGCCCGGATGAATGAAATACAAGAGGCTGTAACATTCTCAGAGGATGAACGGAGATTGATCGCTACCAGAGAGCGAGCACTGGCATTAACCAAGGCTGAAGAATCATTAATGTGGTGGCAGAAAAATGGATGAGCCAAGATTCTATATAATCGCATGGGCTGGCCGCATGAAGTATGGCATGATGCCGGATATGTCCAAGTATCATCTGGTTGATACCCTAAAAGAGAGTAAATTATTCAATATTGGGGGGATCACCGGCTGTGGCAGAGACTCCTGTGCATCGGCTCTAATTGCAGACGATATGGATTTCGGGGAATCAATAGCTGATAAGGGAGAGCCAGAGAAATTAAGCGATCTCGATCAGGTAACATGCAGGCCATGCCGGAAGTCGAAAACATATCAGGAAGTGGAAGAGATTTTATCGAAGAAGAGTTTAATGAACACCAGTCAACGTTAATAAGAAAGGATCGACGTGAAACATGCCAGAGAGGATTACAACAGGATACAGGACCCGGAGAATATCATCCCGGAAGACGAGCCTGTATTCTTAATCAGGGGGCAGGACCCTGCGGCACCTAACGCAGTGAGGGAATATGCAAACCAAGCCGCCAAGCAAGGGGCAAGTGATGCTATGATAGGAGCCTGTATCAGACAGGCCACTGCGATGGAACAATGGCAAGCCGAGCATCCTTCCACAGTGCATACCCCTGATATGCCAACCTAGTGAACGCTCAGTCAACGTAAACAGGAAAGGATCATACCATGAGCGATGAGGAAAAAACCGAGACTACTGAATCGGAAACTGACGGCGAAGGTAGTGACTCTGGAGACGAATCCAGCGATCAGTCTGAGGAAAAGGCCAGTCATAAGGATGGCGAACAACACACCGGCAAACGGACCCGGCAGTCAGCAGCACCCCCGCAAGGGATGAGGGATTGACTCCAGATTACCACCGAAAAGGGTGGGGCTTAGCGGCCTCACCCTTTTTTTTTGCACTAAAGCGACTTGTTGGTTAATATCCGATACCGAGAATAGGGACTATGGTAAAAAAACCGAAAAGTCGTAAGAAGTCGCTGCCAGCGAAAACAAAACCGCGCAAATCACGGGTATCCTACAACCCGTCGATGCTTCAAACAGTTGAAAATATTATATTTGACACAGGGCGGGTAGAAGACTGTCATAAGGCGCTTAATGTCCACCGATCCACTTTTTATAGATGGATTGAGAGGTATAGCGAACTTAGCGACGTTGTTGCGCGTGCGCGTATCGCTCACCAAAAGGTTAAAGAGCGGGCATTCCAAGGGGAGATGATCAAGGCACTGGATGGATTGGGCAAACTCCTCTCGGGGCATGTTGTCACTCTCAGGGATGAAAGCACTGAGGAAATCCGTGACGAGGAGACCGGCAAGGTTCTGGAGACGCTGAAGGTTGTGGTTCGGATGAAAGAAACCTACATCCGGCCCGATATGCGAGCCATCGAGAAAGTGCTGGGACCGAATGATCTCCGGCACAACGTCTACCTGAAGGCATTCGAGGATCATGTGATCAATCACGATGATGAGTTATATAAATTGGTCTTTGGAAGTTTGTTAGATGGCGTCAATGGAGAGATGGAAAACTTTGCGGGAACCAGAGTGTTGGCTATCCAGCTTGACCTCTTGAAAACCCGGTACATGGAAGCCCACATCCAGAAGCTCTATGACGATTGCGACATCACAGTCGCACAGTACATGGATTACACCGCGAAGTTGCGCCGGGACTTCGGATCGATCACAGATAGAATGGAGCTACGAGCACAGAAATTATTTGAGGGGGCCAGTTATCAGGACATCCTGCATCAGTACATTGAATTGTGGCGGGTACTGATTGAAACAGTGGGTGAGGAAGTGAGGAAGCCAATTACCATCAAAGATAAAGAATTTAGGATTCCCCCAGAGTTCGCCAATCAGCTAATGGAAAACATCGTAAAGCGGGTCAATGAACGGAATAACAAGGACACCTACTTCACCAAACTTGTCTCAATCAGCGAGTGAGCTCCCGCAAGAGATGGCGTTCTATGAGCGGGAAGCTGGCCGTATGGCTGAGGCTGAGTACCAAGAGCGATCAGGCCGATTGTGGCGCACTGATCCCGTCGGACCTATTGAATTCATCGAAACATTCATCGGCACCAAATCACTATCAGAGGCCCAGAAAAAAGTCATCAATGGGATATTCGGCAAGGACCCAGCCAAATGGTTTTTCGCAGTCGAGCAGGCCATCCTGAAAATCGGTCAAGGTGGCGGAAAGAATTTCACTGTGTCCCGGATCGTAGTGTATGCGATATATCTCTGGTGCTGCCTCGAAGACCCACATAGTTATTTCGGACTGGCCCACAATGAGCCATTCGACATCCTGAACTATTCACAGGTGAATGCCCAGCAGGCCAAAAACGTATTCTATAGATCGCTGGGGGACATCATAAGGTTGACCCGCGATCCCATCAGCGGCAATAACTGGTTCGCAGAGCACCAAGGCTTCAGGCTGAAGCAGTTCGGCCAAGGGGACATCAAAGAAAAAGAGATGATCATCCCCAACCGTAATGACCTGTACGGAGACATCCGGGTGTACTGCTTGGATACGACGGCCAAATCAGTTGAAGGTTATACGATCTGGATCACCATCGAGGATGAACCGAGCCGGGCCAATACCAGTGCCAAATTTGCAGTGGCCGCTCATCAATATAAAACTGCCTACACCAACCAGAAAACCCGCTTCACAAATCCCCATCACCGATTAACCATAATGTTCGCATATCCCGAGCAGGAAGTGAATGACCTGTTGGTGGAGACCTTCGACTATTATTCCAAGGCTCCGAAAGAGAACAAGATGGAAATTGTCAACGGTGTGCTGACTGCATGGTATGCAACGTATGTATTCAACAATAAGGACCAGAAAGCGAAAAAGGCCGCCTATAAAGAGGATCGAGCGAAAGACCCAATCGATGCCGACCGCCGCTGGCGGGCCATAGTTCCCCCGAATGTATTTGGATTCTTCATGCCTCACTTTGGCAAGATCAATGATTGTGCCAATCCCAAACTGGTATCACCGGTGCAGGTGAAGGAAGTCATTACCCACCGTGACGAGGTAGTCAAGGGGGAGCCGAAGCGAGTCCCATACACCGCACTGGAGCTCCTGAAAGTAGTCGGAGATAATCGGGACCGATACTGGGGCGGCGACTATGCGATCAATAAGGACCGGCTGGTCATAGTGGGCGGCTACCCTGAAAAGATGGACCGGGACGTGGCTACCTTCACTTACCATGTCCGCACCAAGGAAGGTATTGAAGAGGTCAAGGAAACCACCATCGATTGCAGGCCGGTGATCGACATTATACTTGTTTGGGAAGCGAAGAAGCCGGGCTGGGGGATCGACTACATGAATGTAGAAGATGTTATGATGAAGATGTTCCGGGATCATTTCCCCCGGAGCCGGGCCTTCCACTTTGACAGCTTCCAGACAGAGAGCATCCGGCAAAAGGCGCTGGATGTGGGAGTGGGTAATTGCGAGCGGCTATCATTCACAAATGCAATGCAGCTACTCTATGGGCGATTGTTCCGGCATCTGGTATGGAATAATGCAGTCGAGTATCTGGACCATGATCTACTGCAAACTGAAATGCACCAAATCATTCTCGAGGGCAATCACAAGATCGATCACCCGGATGGTGGTTCAAAGGATGTCTGGGACGCAACCGTGATCTGCAATAATCTGATCTGCCAGTATGGCTACCAAGGCAAGCGGCTCAGCATCGATGTAGGGGAAGACTCTGAAGAGGATGTGGATAAAGAGCTGGATCAAATGCTAATCCTGTTCGATATAGCCTACAAAGATTTTGTCGATACCAACCAGAAGAAACCGAGCAATAATGCTGAGATGCGCATCTGGCTCAGGGCACGGTACAAGGTGAAATGGTCAGAGCCAATGGTGGATATGCTTTACCAGAGTTGGGTCAAGTGGGTGAATACTCTCAACTCCCGGATGGCAAAGTTGGGTATCGAGCGAAGCGGTAAGGTAACTCCCCAGAGCACATCACTTATAAGCGGCGGTATGGAGCAGCTTGCTCAGGATATTGACCAGCATCTAGGGCAGACGGAATCCGATCTCCGAGCCGACCTCAAGGTAACAACCAAAAGGAATCTGATAATATGAGAATTATGGTGCTTGTGGGCAAATTGGTAAAGCCACTCGGTTGTGGCCCGAGAGATTGGGGGTTCGACTCCCCCCTTGCACCCCAAAACAATAAGGAACCGATAATATGAGCACCACAGTAATCCGAGTGGCCTGTAAAAAACATAAGAAATTTTCTCCCCAGTGTGAACAGTGCATGGATGAGAATAATATGTTTCCAACCGGCATGACGCGATACAATTTTCGACAAAGCCAGAAGCTAGGAAGAGGAGTCAATAATATAGTATTAACAGGTGATCTTCTCCACAGTATAAAGAGGCCACAATGAATGAAGCTCTTCCTAGTCAACGACCACACGATCATCGCAGCGGAGAGATGCAGTCAGGCAGTCTTGGCATACCGGGAACTGGGAAGGCGGAAACTAAAACGGTTGGCGGATCACGGAGTCACCAACCCAACCCTCACGGACACAATAATTAATGCGTGGGATTTATCAGAGAAAACAATTACAGAGATCACCGTCGGGGGAATCCCGATTATGAAATATGCCAAAGAGAAAGTACAACGAACCAAACGGTATCCCTGCCTGATAGCATGGTGGGAACCTGACGAGGTTAAGAAATGAAATTCAATAAAAAATACTTCAAGCGGCGGATGCAGGACCTGCGAATGGCAAATGCACACACCTATAACGATATTGCCAAAGGGACCAATCTAACAACGCCGGGAGTATATACAATCATCAATGGCGATACCACACCAACCATAGACACCTTTGTCCGGCTGTGCGAATTTTACCGGCAATCACCGGAAGTGTTTTTCGATAAGTTCAAGAGTACCATAAAACCAACCATAGGGGACTAACCATGCGAGAATACAGAGTAATCAAATACGACAGCAAGGGCTTAATCATCAAGTGGGATATGCCTATTGATGGCACCGAGGATGACAAGTACGAGGCAACGTTTAAAAGCGGACAGGTGCCACACAACGCCTTCCTGAAGTGCCTAAAGGCATTAGCCGTTGACGTGCCGGTACATGCTGAGTTGCCGGACGATCAGTACAGTAAACGCATCAGGGTGGCTGGCGTCAGTGTATCCCATCAAAGCGATGGCGGTATCGGTGTGAGCATCCAATCGGTCATCACCTTAAACTGCGGCCAGCACATGACGCTCAACGGTCCACACCTCAAATCAGGTGGTGAGGCCCACGAATCAATTACTGAGGAATGCCGGTTCAAGGTCCTGAAGCTGATGAAAGAAGCTGAGAACGTCCTTAAGGATGTTGGCAGGCAGACCGAGATTTTCCCAATCCCGGCTCAGAAGAAAAAGGCATCGTAACCAGCTCAATATGAGTTGAAAATAAAATAGGGTCTTCCGGGGTCTTTTAGGACGAGAGGCCCCGGATATGAAATGGATATGAGAAGATTAATTCAAAAAATAGAATCGGCAACCCCTATCATGGTATATACCTCAGAGAACTACGATCTCATTATAATAGACAGCAACAAAACCGCCCATTACTTCTATCGAGTAGGTGGTAGAATGATATATGATGGGTATAGCGCACCGTTGAAAGGTGTGGATACAGAGGGGGGACCAGATGGCTAAAAAGATTGCCAAGCAGCCGAAGTACAAAAACGAGTTCTGGGACATCTATGAATTCATGGAGCGGATCAGGAAATTGATTGGCTACAACGTCACGATCTCACTGGTGCAACAGGATGGCGCTATGACATTGGGATTCCACTGTCAGGCGATCCCCCACATGCAGGATGTAAAAGCCTATGAAATCAAGTTCGATGTACCGGAAGATTTCAAGGAACCATCAGTCAACCTGCTGGCAGTGATTACAGACCATGTGAGATCATATATCAAATCCGGGGGCCGGGGCGATACGGTAGAAGAAGCCCTCTCAACGGCCATAAAGAATCAGGCATGAGTAAAATTAGAGATGGCATAATAACGCGAGATCATCTAACTTCAGGCGGCAAAAGTTCCAAGTGGCGTGTCTGCGTCCCCGGAACTTTTTTGCATTTTCGGAGAAATTATGAATGACACAACAAAGACTGACCGCGAAGACTGGGAAGCCCCAGATCAATTTGCAAACCGCCAAGCCCTTGATGATATGGCTGAGAAATTAATCGCCGGTGGCGGCCCAGCCGTTGAAAAAATGGGAGCTGAACTATCCGGGCAAACCATGCCATTAGTGAAAGCATTCCTAGCGGTTAATAAGGATGATATTGCCGATTTGGATCAGATACTGAAAACCGATCCGGCTGCCCGTGCTGAGTACGACGAGATGATGAAGGGCAAGGCATCCAACGAGATACTGAAACGGCAGGTCAGCAATTTCACCAACATGATGATGACCATGCAGATTGACCCGGATATTCACCGGGATAGTGTGGACAATTATGACTTCCCCCATGAGCGGGTAAAGCCAGTGTTATTGCGCCGGGCGGGGACCAGCGCAGCACCTCAGATGATCAAGCAATACCGGTATCACCAATTGGCAGAATTCGCTACTGCTTCCGACGGGAAAAAACCGGGCTTTGCGCTGGAGTTCATTGACCCTGAGCGGAAGGCTACGAAAAAAGAGCAGGATACCATAGCCAAGTTCCAAAATGTATTTGCCCGGCAGTTTTTCTTCGTGCCAAATGAAGAGCGGCCAAGCCTGACAAAATTCCTATGCTATGGGTATCAGGACTTTTTCGATCTGGATAAGATTGCAATTGAAACCGTGAGACAACGAGGAAGTCTGGATAAAAAATTCGACTTCCGGGGAAAGCCATTAGGCTGGGTATTGCAGGACGCCGGTACGATTTTTCATGTAGTACCAACCACCAACCGGACTAATACAGGGGTAGATAGTTGGCGCTGGGACAAAGCCGATTATACCAAGGCTCTCGAGAATTCCGGCATACACATGGAGTACATCGATGAAATCCGATATATTCAGGTAGACCGCCATAAGGAACGCCGGGCTGGCTATACCGATGAAAATATGATCCTGAGCCATGCCTTCGGCACCACCAATATCGAGGAGCAGTTCCAAGGCTATAGCATCATTGAAAAAGGTCTGGAGATACTGCGCTACATCGTTGACAGTATTATCTACAACTACACCCGCCGTAGTACCGGGACAATGCCCAAGGGAATGATCGCCATCGAGGGAGCCACGGAAGACGGCTTCAGTCGTGAAGAAATGGAACTCTTCAGGAAGCTGATCTGGGGTATGGCATCCGGGCGGAAGGATCATTGGAAATATCCAGTGCTCGGTACACCCAAGGGAGTGAAGCCCAGCTTTATCAAGTTCCACGACTCATCCAAGGAAATGGAAGATTTCCTGTGGGTATCAACACTATTCTCAATCCTGTGTACCTTCGCGGGAATGTCCCCGGAGAGCATCAGTTTGGCATCCCAGAAAAACACACTGGGTAAGCAGAAGTTATTCAGTAAAAGCGAAGAGGAAGGCGCGGTAGTCCGGTCACAGGATGAAGGGCTGAGGTTTTTCTTAAACTATTTTCGAGAGATTATCAACAGCAGTATGATTGTCGAAGAGCTCACCGGTATCGAGGGGTTACAATGGGCCTTTCTCGGATTGGATGTCGAGGATGAAGGCAAGAAAAAAGAGCTCGAACTCCAAGGACTTGCTACCACCGAATCAATGAATGATCTGCTAGTGGCCGCTGACAAAAAGGAAGCGGAACTGGAGATAGCAGGGATAAATATCTACGATCTCCCCGGCTCGAGCAATGACCAATTCATACAGCTCATCACCGCAGCTCTACAGGCTAAGCAGCAGGAGCAGATGGGTATGGGAATGTTCCCCGGTGAGGAAGGCGATGGTGAAGGTGGCAGGGATTACATAGGGGGCGAACAGTTTGCCGATCCCAGCGGGGGTAGTGATCTACCACCCGGCCAGAAGGCATCCCCCAACGGTAACGGTAAAGCCACCAAGCAAGGTAAGGAACGCCGCTCCGGCAATGAAAATCTCAACAAGGCAATTGTGGCTATTACAATCCTAAATGATGAAGACGATGAAGAAGAAAATGAAGTTAGAACTCCAGATACCAGCCCGACTAATATCCGCTGACGAATCAATCCGCCGCCAAGCGGTAGATGAGATGTCCAAGGCATTGAAGCTGAACGGCTATGCTCAGGAGTACGATCTGCATAAGGCGGCCAAGGGTGAACGGATCACGGCACCACATCTGGACCCGGTGATCTGGGAGCTGGAAAAAGAGTTCTATGCCCTGTGGGATGCTAAAGGAATCATCAGTGCGATCCTGAAGGATTTAGGGCTGCCCCAAACAATGGTCAAATCATACCAGCGTCGGTCATTCTCGCTGATCAAATCAAAAGCCAAGGTCCTGTACCAAGCCAACGGCGAACCGCTCTCAGATGAGGATATGAACCGGCTCGAGGGTATATTGATGAACGCTCTGCATGTGGACCGGGCCAAGGTACAGAAGATTATTGTCCAGTCAGCCACCGCCGCCAAATTGTCCGGTAAAGAGTTGATGGGGAAGAAAATCAAGATCGACCTCTCGAAGCTTCCCAAGACCCTGCGCGATGCGATCATGCTACTGAAGCTCAATCCTATCGAGGTGAATGCAATAAAGTTTGCATACCAGTACGCCAGTATGAATATCACTGGAGTAACCAACCGGGCGAAGGGGCAGATTCAAAACATTATCCTCGAGGGTATTCAGAACCGGACATCTCGAGGGGAGCTGGCTCGGAAACTAATGCGGGACATGGCGCTCAGTGAGAATTCAGTTTTAAACCGGGACTGGGAGCGGGTGGCGATAACTGAGGCTAACAGGTCTGCCAGTGATGGATTTATTGCCAGTCAACCGGAAGGCGGTTATGTGCTGGGGAATAGCCATGCTGACGCCTGCCAATATTGCGAGAGCCACGTCCATAAAAAGATTTACCGGGTAACGCACAAACCGCCGCCGAGTCCTGAAGGGCTGGACCCAACCTCGAAGGAATACCGAGGGGTGACGGAACGCTGGGAGAATGAAATTTGGGTAGGTAAGAGTAATGTTGGTCGTGGCCTCTCTGGTCGTAAGATCGAGAACCATAAAATGCGGGATCGAGAGCACCATGAGCAAGCAATGCCGGTGCTTCCCCTGCATCCAAATTGCCGGTGCCGGTGGTCAGAGTGGATACCTGACCTGTACTACCTGAAGAATGGCCGGGTGGAATTCGCTGTTGACGACAAATCAAAAGCAGAACATGCTGAATTCCTGAAGGCTAATCCACACATCAAAATAGGGAAAGCAGCATAGGGAATAATATGAAGAACGATTTAATTCTAATGAAGCAGATAGCCACGATTGAGATCACGGATAAAACCATCGTTGTAATCCACCGGGAAATGCCAATAGAGAAGAGAATAATGATAGAGGATGCCATTGAAATGCGTACAGGAATCCGTCCCCCTGTCCTTCCGGTGGGCGATGCCGAAGTGAGCGCTATCGAACTCACGGATAAATCATTATTGGTAATCAAGGGCGAGGAAAGATTTTTACCTAATGAGTTTGCCCAAACTCTACTTAAAATAAGAGAGCATGTGCAGATTATTTTCCCGGCCCTATTCCTTGGGAAAGGTGCTGATGTATCGGCAATCCAAGATCGTGAGGAACTTACCCGACTGCGCGACACCATCAATACATTACTGGAAAAGTTTGAGGTCCCAGCATGAATGATGCACAGCAGATATTAGAATTCAAGGAATTGCACCTGCGATGTGATAAGCTCACTCAGGCGGTCAATACCCTAACATCAGCTACATCCTCTCACATCCTAACAATCCGGGCCTATGAGAATATTATCAACGGTAGTTGGATTCTCACCCGCTGGTTCGCCCAATGGAAGATCGAGGCCGAAAAGGTTAAGATCAATGATCTCGAAGCCGAACTCCGCAATATTGAAATGCGGCAGCAGGAGCGAGCTCTCCGTGAGGTAGAGGAGCAGATTAAAACCAAGGCCGCTGAAAAAGATCGCGCTACACTCACTGGGAAGCGCGAAAAACAGTTCAAGAAAATGGTGCGGAAGGGAGAGGCTGAATAATGGCGAAGAAAAATAGAGGCAAGGCCAATAAAAACTATGTATCAATTGTCATCGATGGGGACTATCCAGAAATGTGGGTGCCGGAATTCCTGAGAGCACCACTACGGCTGAAACGATTCTGGTACATCCGGCTCAAGGATTTAGTAGTGGCAATCTGGCGGGTACTCACAAAGCCGTTCAGGGGAAAACCGGCTCTGGAGATCACACCGGAAGTAGGTGTGAAATGATGGAAGAACGCCTCGCCAACGAAACCCAGTTTATGGTCACTGACGACCATCTATCAGCTTTGGACGTTAAAGATGATACTGTGCTACTGGTCCGGGTGCCAATGGAGATGAGCAAGGAAGAGGGGAAATATACCCTAGATTTAATCAGGCAAGTTGTCCATGAAAAAACCGGCCACGATCCGGGGATACTTATGGTGGCCCGTGATTGTGATCTGGCCCAATTGGACATCGAGACACTGGATAAGCTCAAGGCTGAGATCGATGCCACACTCCAGTACCATTACAGTAAAATAGGGGGAGACGGGGGTAGCTGAGATGCCAACCAACGTCGTCAAAAACGAACGTGATGAGCACCTGTGGAATAAGGCGAAGGGAATTGCCCGGAAAACGAAATCCGAAGGCTCCGACGAATTCTATGCTTACACGATGGGCATCTACCAACAGATGAAGGGGAAGAAAGCCATGCAACCCATATTACTCAAAGCTCATGTTAAGGCTCACCAGCGCCGCCAAGCGGGTAAGGTGGTCAATGTCAGGGAGCATGAAGACAGCCGCCAGAAGAGGCGAGCCGCCGATAATAAATATGCGCTGGCTGTGGCTCACACTATCCAGAAGCAAATTGGTAGGCAAGCCCTGTACATGATCGGTGCCAAAGGCTACGGAGCCGGGACCCATGAGAACGGCGATGCCTATCTCCAATTCAGGATTGGCCGGAACTCCAGCAGCATCCACATGATCAGGATCACCCTAAATGCGGTGGATACCTACGATGTGGAATTTGGACGGATCACCAAAGGACCAACGTACAAAAAGGTCACTGACGCCAAGGGTATCTATAACGATATGCTCACGGATGTCATTGAGATGCACACCGGAATGGCTACCAGTCTGGGGACTATGGGCAAAGCAATGATGTTATTGCGGAAGGGCAAGGTTGTAGCGCACATCCGTCATTACAAAAGCGGTAAAACTGGCACTGTCCGGGAGCACACCGATAGCCGGACTAAGAAGCAAAAAGATGGCCTGAAACGTCAATGGATTGCGTCCGTCCTATCCAATGACGAGAGCTCATCAGACGCCGAAATAATAGATCATTTCAAATACACCGGCAAGATGACCAACGCTGAGGCGAAGCACTATGTTAATCAACGGAGCCACTTTCTGAGAGAAGCACTGCCCAAGGAATCCGACTTGAAGCCATTCACAGGGAAACCGGCACAGGTCCGGGAATATAAAGTATCCCACGGGGGAGACTACTACGTCACAACACACTTGGACCTTAAAGGGCGGGGAATCAGACAGTCAGGGGATGGCAGTGATCACCGGCTCGGGCTGAAAACCTATAGTGTCACCGAGGCAGCACTTAAAAAGATACAGCAGCAGCACGGGGAATTTCAGTATAATAATACGGGAGAATCCTTAACCCATGACGAGCAACGGCGCAAAGATAAGGCGCTAATAACAGCCCGAGAAAAAGCGGATATTGGTCACGCTGAATCCCAAAAAGCTGCCCAGCAGCTCACAGCCAGAAAGGCTATCAATAGCCTGAAGGAAAAACGGAACCGGATCGGTGATAAAGAATCTGGGAAGAGAAAACTACTCCAGACCAGAATTGATAACATGGAATCCGAATACAAGAAAAAGTACACCGGTGATCGTCCCGGAGTATGGGACTATGAATACGGTCATTATGGATCGATTTATCTCACGACCAATATCGAATTGAAAGGCCGGGGTATTAAAAAAACCGATACAACCGGCGATGGATTCAATATCTATAAGGTATCCGATCTGGCATTCGAGCTGCTAAAAAAGAAGCATGGCACACCCCGATTCACGAAGTCAATGGAGTCAGATATGAATGGCCTCGAAAATTACCCCCTGCTGGCAAAGGCAGTCGGCACGGTCAAGCAGCATCAACGCCGGACCAAATCAGGGAAGATCACAACCGTCCGGGAACATCAAACCCAGCACCGAGGACAGGAAAATAAAATCCCCCTCGAGGATAGGGTAGGAATGCGAAAATGGGCCAATGAGTACATCCAGCAATTCAAGGCTGGTAACAAAAAAGGTGCTGCGGATACGCTCACCAATCTCCATAAGAAGGGGGAAGAATTTGGCTTAACTCCAGCACAAACAGAGGGCTATCTTGGACTCAAGGAATTCAGAGCGGCATACACATCAGCTAAGAAATCAATGGAGAGCGGAACAATGAATGATCTCGATAAATACCCCCTACTGCAAAAAGCAGTCGGGACAGTCAAGCAACATCAGCGCCGGACCAAATCAGGAACGATTACAACCGTCCGGGAACATCAAAAGACTCGGAAACCGGGTCAGCGTGGATTCGTGTCAGCCCATCAATACGGGGGGACACATCATTTTGTAGAGATGGCTGAGCACCATAAAGCCAGAATGGAGCATCACGACGAGCGGCTAAAAAGGCATAAAAAAGGTTCATCCAAATATGAACATCACTATGAAAGGTCGGCTCACCATGAAAGCAAATGGGAGGGGCATAGGGCCGATGCAGGTCTCCCGACCAAGGCAGATCGAAAAAAGAATCCTGAAAGGGCTGCCGCCAAAGAAGCAGCTATGATTGAAGCCGCTCGGAAACAGCCCGCAAAGAAATCCATCGACATGAATCAATATCCAGTCCTTCAAAAAGCGGTCGAGGTTGGCAAGCTTTCCAAGTCTCTCGAATTCACGAAGAGCGGGAAGGATATTATATTTGCCACACGCTGCAAAATTGGTGAATGTCAGGGCGATCTCCTGCGAGGGTTAGCTGAATGGCGGGCCGGGCTAAAGCCGACGCCAACCGATAATAATGAAATGGCACCCGACATGGCGGCATCTGTGGAGACAGACGCGAAGCCACCCGTAGAGCCGTACAGGCTTCGCAACCTACGCCAGAGGATCGAGAAGCTGGATAGGATCGCCCGGAATCTGGACCCGAAAAAGAAGTACAAACTGTCGGAGTATGATCTCCATGAGTACGGGCTGTAGTGAATAATTCTACCCCAAACGGCGACCGGTTCTGCCTGAGTGCAGAGGGGGATGTCTATTTAGGCGTCCCCTTAGCTGGAGTGCCGGATGTCCATGATCTGATTATATCTGGACAACTGGAAAAAGCTTTGAGTGTGAGTGCTTCCAAGGGCGGAGGGGATAGGGACGGGGTGCGGGGTGATAACCGTATTCCGCCTATCCCCCAAATTTTACTGAAGTCGAAAACATGGAGCGGGCATCCTATCCGCAAACGTCTGACTTTCAGGGGTCTGAAAATTTCCATAGAGAATCCCGCCGGGACCTATCGAACTGGGAAAGACCCCGACGGGAACGAATGGCGAAGCCTGCTCCATTTCGATTATGGCTACATCCGGGGGACTACTGGAGTTGATAAAGATCATGTAGACTGCTTTATGGGTCCCGAGCCGAATGCTCCAAAGGTGTACGTGATCCATCAAAGGAATGTGAAAACCGGCAAGTATGATGAAGACAAGTGCATGTTGGGCTGGAGATCGAGAGAGCAGGCCATTGAGGATTATCTAAAGAATTATGACCGCCGCGATATGTTTATGAGCTGCACCACCATGACCTTCGATAAGTTCAAGCCGAAGGTACTGGCGACGGCGAATAAGCCCCAGATGATCAAGGCCAAGATTAAAACCCATCTCCGGCACACGAAATCTGGTAAGATTACAACTGTCCGTGAGCATCAGGACAGCCGGACCAAAAAAGGTAAGTCCCGTAAAATCAAGGGAATGTCCTTCGTAAAAGTCGGAGCCATGCCAACCGGGTCAATTAAAGTACCGGGAACCAAGATCACGAAGGCTGGAGATATAGCCGCGATATTTAAAAGTATGCGGGATGACGCACGGGAAAAATACTGGGTAGTTGGCACGGATAAGGATGATAAACTCATATCAGTCGAACTGCATAGCATGGGCGGCATAACCGATTCAACAGTTGATCCACGGGTGATCCTCAGCGTATTGAGAGCCAATAAGGCAAAGAAGTATTGGGGAATTCACAATCACCCATCAGGCAGCCCTAATCCCTCACGGGACGACTATGCCATCACTGACAGGATAAAAGCCTTCGCCAAGAAATTCGGGATTGAACATCAGGGCGATGTTATCATTCATGGTGGCAAGCTAACCTTCACCACATTTGAGCCATACATTGACAGGGCTAAAGACGATTACGTCCCAACGCAAAAACGTAGCTGGGTTGAGCATCCCATTTCCGAAATCAAGGTGACAAGCCGAGAATCAGCTCCTTCAGGTATGCCAGATATGGCGGTCACTTCAGCCCAAGACGCTGCTCGGTTAGGGAAATGGATACAAGCCGAGCATGGGAAGGGGGTCTGGGGGATCACCCTAAACGGGCAGAATAATGTCACGGGATTTTTTCTACTGGGAGATAATCACCTGAATCTCAGTGCCACCCAGACGAAGTACAGCAAGGCCCTAATGAAGCACATGCTCGATACAGGGTCCGTGAATTGCATCACGGTGGGATCACATCCCAGCGCCCGAGATGCACACGCCTATCGAGAAACGGCTGAGAAATATTTCAAACCATCAGGATACCAGTTACTCGATGCAGTATTCGAGACAGGGCAGGGCTATTACAGTGCTCGGGGTATGACCTATACCGGAGTCCAGAAATCCATAATAATTATGGGCAGGACCAAAGCAGGCGCACGATGAAATTGTCAACCAAAGCCAAGCGTGAGCGGGCTAAAAAACGAGAGGCTGCAAAGCTGGCTGCTATCAAGAAACACCGGCAACATATAACCGTTGGGGTTATGTTGGCAGGCGCGATTATCACGGTCAGAGTATTTATGCCGGATGCAATTCATGTGGCCGCCGATGAAGTCAAGACGGTTACGCAAGTAGTTACGAATATGGCAAAAGATAGCGGCACTGCGCTGCTGGCATTAACAGGACTGGGATATATACTGAAGGAATTATGGAAGGCGTTCAAATCTTAATCAAGTCGAGACTCAGGAAGAGTGCTACCGGCACAATGAAGCCCGGTCATAAATACACCAAGCGAATCGGTGCGCCCGGCCATTACCAGTACGAATATCCAGAGGACCTTTTCGGCGGGAAGCAGCTTGTCAAGGTCGAGGCGAAAACCAGTAAGGCTCAGGTGCCGGTTGGCGCGATCCACCGCGATCCTACCCAGCCACGGGAGCACTTCGATGAAGGCAAATTGAAGGAGCTGGCCGCCAGTATTAAAAAAATAGGACTACTACAGGATATTGTAATCCGGCCACACCCGGACCTTAAAGGCGACTACATGCTGATCGCAGGGGAGCGGCGCTGGAGAGCCATGCAGATCGCAGGGGTTGAAATCGCCAATGCGAAGGTTTATCACATTACCGACGAGAAAGAAATTGCTGAGATTCAGGTGGCGGAGAATGTTGGCCGTGAGGAAATGAATCCGATGGAAGAGGCCACAGCCTATCAAAAGTTGGTTGACACCGGCGCAACGGCGGACGATATAGCTGAGGCGGTTGGCACATCCAAAGTGACGGTTGAGCGGCGCATATCATTCCTGAGCCTGATCCCCCAGTTGCAGGAGATGGTGAGGCATGGCTCAATGACAGTACGCCGGGCGGAAATCATATCCACCGCAAACCTTAAACCAGCTTACCAGCAGAATATTATCAAGCGGCTGAATATGGGAAAAATCTCCACTGAAGCGTTACGGGGGATGGTTGGCCGCTATCAAAGTTCACAGACCCAGACCGGGCTATTTAGCATCGAGGGTAACACCATCGGCCAGCGGATCACAAAGCAGCGCAGGAATTCACTGGAGCGCGACCTTGGGAAATTACTGGATGACTTCGGAAGCCTAATGGATCGAGTAAGCGAAAAGAACGGCGCGAAGATCATTCCTGCACTAGCGAAGGAAAAAGGCAAGCTGGCCGTCACTGCCCGCAAGGTGGCTCTCATCAATGAAGAGATGAAGAAACTGGACCGGGAAATGCAATTCGCTCAGAAGTTTTTCGAGAGTGGCGGCACCATTGACGGCTACCTGAATGCCAAGGGGATTAAGGGGAAACGCCGCCGCCGGAAAGCTCGCAAATCATTGGAGACCATAATTAAAGTTGGAGCCGCAGCATGAGTCAAGTCAAAGGACATGCACGTAAGCTGAGATCAGGATTGATGATCCGGGTATCATCCTATAACCGGGCAGCGCAACAGGTCCGACAGGCGGCCATGAATACCGGTATCAGTGCTCACCGCAAATGGGCGAATGCCTGTGAAACCAAGCAGGAGTTGCAGAAGAAATTGGCACTGGCCCAGCAGAGCGCCAAGATGGTGGGATCATCGTTTATCTGGCTGAAGCCACACATGAACGGTAGCGAACAGTCGATGCAGCAGTGGTCAGTATATGACAGTGCCATGGCTCCGAAATGGGCCAAGGATGAGTATAAGGCATTCTGGAAGAAAGCCGCCGGTATCTATCAGGAGAAACTAAAGAATTTTGGGAAGTCGATCTCAATGGTCCCCGATCTACAAAAGGGCAGAACAGCAAACCTCAATCTCAATAAAGTCGGCCCTCTATTGGTGGCTCGGGGATCATCGATTATGCGGAAGGGCTGCTACTATTCGATGCACAAGGATCATACTTGTAAGGGGGGTGAGTTCTATCTCACGCATCCCAAATCGAAAAAGAAATACAGGGTAAAAGCTGGGCGGCACGGAAATCCGCAGGAGATGGAAAAGAGCTGGAGTGCAAATATCATGCGCCAGCATCCCGGTGCTCGCTGGGTTACGATCACGGATGCCAGCAGTCCTCTACATGGCCGCCATATCCTGATAATGCCTCATGCCAACGGGACCGCCTCAATAGTCTGGGCACCAGAGCAATCAGGTCTCACCCACAAAATCCTACAGCCGAAGAAAAAAGAGGCTGACACCGAAGAGGCCAAGCTGGCACGGGAAAAATCCAAACAGGCGAAGGAAGACGCCCGTGCGAAACGCCGGGAAGAGATGGCCGAAGAAGATGTTGAAAAACTCGCAACTCGCAAGGAAGAGGTAGGTGCGAAGCGCACTGAGGCCAAGGGGAAACTACATGAAATGGTTCGGGAAAAAGCTGGCGTCGAAACTGAAGTCACTGCCAAGGAACGGGCGGCCATCGAGAAAAGAATTGAGAAGATGTCCAAGCCCGAGCAGCGGGGGGAGCGACTGAAGGAAATCAACAAGATTGCCAATGAACGCCGCCGGGCATTGAATAGCATCATCGAGGATGCCAAAAAGGTCATGTTGGGGGATGAGGTTGGTATCGATGACCAGCACGATGCCGAGAAGAAACGTATTGCTCAGGTGATCCGGGAGAATGCAGAAGAATTCCTGAAAGCCCATTATGCCATCAAGGGGCATGAGCGGGAGTTGAAGGTCATTAATAAGCAGCTCCGTACCGGCATGGTAACACACGCTGGCTCAGACATTGTAGGAGTCTCTGATATTACCAGTGCGGACCTAATGCGGATGGTCGAGGATGAGAAAGCATTGCGGGATGAGATTGCCGCTCACTATACCCTGATTGTCAACACCCGTGGCGGGATCGATCAGAATGGTAAGGAAATTGAGAGCAAAGGTGCTGAGCGGAAGGATATGGATAAGATGATCGCTCAGGGATCAATCGAAGCCATCAACGGCATCACCGGCGAAATGGCTGGCACCAGTATCATCAATGAAGACTTTATGAATGAACTTGGCGCAGCTAACGCCGCCATACTGGCAGACTACTATCTACGGAATACTCTAGGGGAAGAGGATTACGCCGGATCGGTTGGCCGCTATCAGAAATACATTGAGGACAAGGGTAATGAGATTGCCCTCGATGCCGTCAATAAAGGTGATAAGTATCTCGAGCGAGCGCAGCACGTCACGAAATTTGCCAAGGGCAAGGATATGCTATTCGCTACCCGTCAGCAGGGATCAGCCGCCAAGCTGGCTTATGTAAATCGGGCATACCTCGCGTATGGTCAAGCCGAAGGTGGTCTGCACATGGCCGCCGAGCTCCTGTACCAATTTCAGAGCCACAAAAAGGACCTGACAATCAAGAGCTCGAATCGACAGGCATTAAATGCCAAGATCGATAAACTGGGATTAAATAAGGGTGATGTCAACATCGAGCGCCACGGCCACGGCGATTATACGATGATCATCAAAGCGAAGGCATACGAAAAACTAATCAATGAAAAAGTCGTGGCTCAATTCAAGGAACTAGGAAGGGAGCCGAGTCCCCAGAGCATTAAGAGTCTCCGTGAAAATGAGCAGGACTGGCTACCCACCGGCATCAAGCCCTATATCGAAAATGCCGATGGCACCATGACCAAGATCATACCGACACCCGAGCAACAGGCCGCCGCCCGATTTATCGGACTCCAGAAAAAGGTCTATTTGAATTTCGAGGCGGGAACCGGGAAATCGCTGGCGTATCTCCTTCAGAAAGCACACCTTGAAGAGACCACCGGTAAACCGGTGAAAACAGTTATTGCCATGCCTAAAAAGTTGATGCCCAATTTCGCTGAGGAAGTGGAGAAGTTTTCCGATTATAAAGTGGTGCAAGTAGATTACGCCGATAAATCGAAACGCGCCGAAGCCTACAAGGCGGACCCCTCTTATATTGTGCTGGTGAATAAGGAAAAATTCTACTTCGATCACGATCTGGTTAAAGACGCTGGCTTCGATATGGTGGTGGCTGATGAGGGGCATAAGATCACCCAACGGGATGTTGCCGGAACTAAAGGTCCCGAAACTGGCAGTCAAATGAGCCGTGGGTTAGCGAAGATCGCCAAGGAAGTACCGTACTATGTAACGGGGTCCGGGACCCCCACTCCCAACGACCTGAGCGAGCTATATTTCCATCTGAATATCATGGACCCGGAAAAATATGGTAATAAAAAAGCCTTCATGGAGAAGTACCGAAATCTCCACAAGGGAGCTGGTCTGAAAGAGAAATTACAAGACATCCTGAATGCCGAGCTGGATGACCGGATATTCACCGTAAAGAAAAAGGTTGAAGGATCAAACTTCCATATGAATACCCACACCGCCGAGCTGTCCCCAAAGCAGAAAGCCGACTATCAGAAAATCCAGAAGAAATACCTGAAGGGACGGATCAATCCCATGAGCCGGGACCAGCACATCAGCCGGATTCTGAATGACTCCGATCACAAGACTAATCCTAAATATGCCCAGATGAAATCGATCATCGATGATCATATTGCCACCAAGGCAGCGACGGAAAAGGTCTTGATGTATGCGAAAAATTACAGCACGGTGAATGAGATTGAGAAATTTATCCGGGCGAACTACCCGGGTAAGAAGATGGTGCGATTCGCCGGGCAGGATAAGAATGGCCGTGCCATAAGTCAAGCAGCTATTGCCAAGGCTAAAGAAACCTACCTGAAAGACCCCAAAGTATTATTTGCGATCCATACCGATGCCGGTACTGAGGGATTAAATCTCCAGCACACTGGGGAAGCGGATCGCCCATACGGAGCCACAACCGCAATAGCGATGGGGTCCGGTGCTCACAGCTGGTCAACAATGGATCAGTTTTTCAGTCGCGGCTATCGCAAGGGAGCGAATAAGGATGTCCACGGCCACATAATCTTAACCGATACGCCGCACGATATGGCTACCGAGGAGCGGTTAAGCGAAAAGAAAGCGGTAATGAATATGCTGCATGAAGGATCGAAGTTGGATGATATGAATGTCCTGAAGCAGAAAGTTGCAGCAGCATCCCAACCAGTAGCCAAATCGATGTCCCCCCGAATTATGATAAATAGGAGAATTCATGTCCAAGCCTGAGAAACTGCAAAAAACCATGACCTCGAAACTGCTCAAGCGGATGGAGACCTGCGATACAGTGCGCAGCGAAGCCATACAGGACCTAAAGACTCTCAGGGGAGAGGCCATCAGCAAACATGACCAGACCGCACGGGCGGCGGTAACTCTGGGGAAACAACTTGAAAAGAACCCGGAGAATAAGAAGCTCCAAAAAGAATACGCCGGTGCTGTGAGTGGGCGGAAGATGTTTCACCATGCAGCGGAGCTGAATACTGCATTAATTGAGAATGAAGGGCAGGATGGCGGTTAAACTTACAGCCGACGGTAGATGCCCTACCTGCACGTTGAAGATTGCCAAGCCCGACGCGAAGGACCCCCAACGAATGTTCTACCGGGTTAAGTCGATGACTATCAATCAGGTCAACGGAGCTGTAATTTGCATGTGCTCGCATTGCAAGACCGAATTGGAAATGCCAGCGGTGAAAATGCCACGGAAGGTCAGAAAGAAAAATAATGCAGCGCGTTAAACTCCCCACACTCCTAAAAGCCCAGCCTGAGCACGTCAGGGCGCACGTCAGGAGCGGGAAACCGGTTGCTGCACACATTCGTACCGGCAAACCAAAACAGGCCCGGAAAACACCGAAAATGCGGCTAAAAGCCACCATGCCACAGATGCAGGAACTGGGGCGGATTATTCAAAAGAATATCGCCTATCTGGTTTACATGGGGAAAGAGATCGCTCGAGTGCATGGGCTGGATGTGAGGTTCATCGATGGTCAGCCGGTGGGAGATGTTGCGGACCTGATCTCTGAGGGCAAGCAGGGAATGCTCATTGGCGGGATGGAAGCAATCAGGTCGAAGAAAACCGGCGATCTGAAATTTATGCAGATGAAGACCAGAGCCAAGCAACGGATGCGGCTCATGGCTAAGAAGCTCCGGGGTAGCGGGGTCCAGCTCCCCAGAGATATGATCAGGCAATTGGCAATCATCTCCAGTGCCACTGAAAAATATATGAAGCTCAATAACGGGGAGAAGCCCAGCCGGGAAGACCTTGCCGACATGGTGATCCTGCATAAGCGAACCCGCGATGGCGAATATGTAGAATTAAGCCCGGAAGAAAAACTTGTCCGAATAGAAGCACTGGAAGGTTACAAAGGCGCTCAGCTAACCGATGACATGGACACCACTCCCCACATTGAAGAAGAGGATGTGGCTTTCTGGAGCAAGTGGACTATTGAGGAGCGGGAACTCAGGGAGACCACCCACAGGGTAATAACCAGTCTGGTAAAAGAGAAAGCCTTGACCCCGGATGAGCGGGATGTCCTGTATCTCAGGTTCTATGTGGATAAGCCGGAAAGCAGCCGGGGGATGAATCCGCGATCATTCGAGACTGTGGCAAAGTTGCTCGACCAAAAGCGCGGCATTAGAAAAATCAAGGTCAGGAAGACGGTAGGTGATTTCCACCGGTTCAAGCCGATGAAGAAAGTTCGCAAGGATGTGACGAGAGTTGTCCGGGGCAAGGATCAACGGGGGCGGCGCACTGTTAAAAAGAAACGCTATACCACCTATGTCAATGAACGCTATAAGCATCCCATCCGTGCTGAAATAGTCAACGTGACAGGGAAGTCATTCATTGTCGAGCGTGGCGGGCAGAAATGGCGGATCATCGGTACGCCGCCATTCAAGGAAAAAGCCACCGGCCAGATGGATGTCTATCGAACCTATCAGGCTGGAGTCGAAAAGATATTAGAACATGCCAGTGCGCCAGAAAATTTGAAACGAGCACTAGCATTAGTGCAGAAGTCAATCAGGGTGATCATCCCGATCCGCCTGTAGATTTTCCAGCCGGACCACAGGACCTTCAGCGCAGGAAGGTCCTCAAGCCCCAGAGCCTCCCATCTCTGGGGCTTTTTCATGTACCCACAAATGACCCACCGATTACGAAAGAAGATCAATTTGTACCCCTAAAAGCGTACTGCCGTTCACTCAGTCTCGTTTGTAGATAAAAAAATGTTGGATGTATGATATTTGTGAGAAGAAAACCATAGGAGAACAGATGAAGCTCATTTATTGGGTAGCAACGCAAAACGCTGATAGACCAGCATATCACTTGCGAGCCAAAACCAAAAAAGCAGTACAGAAAATGATTGATACTCAAGGCGATCCTGAATTGCCGGGAATCTCAATTTACAGACCACCTAAAAAAGTGGTGGTGGAATACAGGGATGCGTTCCATTTACTGAACCAATGCCTTGGTGAGGGGGGTATTCAAGAAGAATAGCCAGAACGGTTCCGCCGGAGTTCGATTCTCCGGCTGGCACGATTTAACACAGGAGATCAAAATGTCAACAACGATATACGATCAAATCAGAACACCTTGGGGATGGTCACAGATCATATCCAATGTGGCCCCCGGAATTCTCTTTGCCAGCACAGCAGGTCATGGCGGCTTCAAGTTGGACCGAAAGCTTAATGCACAGGTCCCAGCGGAGATGCGTAAACGTGGCGGCTGGTATGAAGAGGATTGTGAATGGGCAATCCCATTTCTGACCTTCCCGGAGATATTCGAGGAGACTCACGATATGGAATATCCATTCGAGGAGTTGCAGCAGATCGCAGTGGATACATTGCGGAAATACTGCCCAGAGGCTTACGAATTCCTAATGGAAGAGACTCTGCAACCCGGCGAAAGCTGGACGAAGGATGCACGGGCATCTGGCAGACTGCAAGGCTGAAATGATAACCGGCAGGCGGTTCGACTCCCTCTGCCGGTACGAAATCCCGAAAATTCGGGAAATCAAAAACGGGAATCCCGAAAATGCGGGACTCCAATCACAGGAGAATAACCTATGAATCACATGGACTACACACAGATCGAATCACCAGAGCATGAAGCTGCTGTGGCGGATGCAATCGCACATTGCCACCTTGCCAGTTTCGAGCTCTTTAAATCGATGGCTGAGAATAAGTGCTCACTGTCCGTAGTATGGGCAGACGAGGGCGAATTCGACGAAGGTGGTAATTGGACCTTCAATGAAGCCCACACAACGCCGACCAAGTTTGAGCCATTGATTGTTGACATGGGAACGGCAAGTCTGCTAATCCAATTGCATGACATGCTTAAACCAGAGAACCAGAAGAAGACCCGTGATTTTCTGGATAATGATAACCGTGGCCGCTTTGCCCAGCTCGTTGAAATGTGCTGGAGCCGGGCGTCCTACAGCAGAGAGGCAAACTGATTATGGCCGAGACATACGAAAAAGTTGAACGGGAGCGAGACCAGCTCAGGAGAGAGGTAGCCAAGCATAAGTCGATAGATCACTTCATCCTCACGAAGTTGCCAGCACTCTGCGCTCATCGGAATAATGTGGATGGAAAGCCAACCCTGATCATCCGGGGGGAATTGGGGTACGTCCCGATGGAAGGGATTATCGCAGACCCGGATAAATTCAATCACCGAATAGGAGTTGATGCTTTTCAGGCCACGGCTATGGAAATCGGCTCAATGTTCGGTTGGGGAGTACCCGGCGCTGATCCAGATAGTTACCGGAAAGATAACCTAAGACCGATCACCGGCAGTTATACTCAACTGGAAAAGTCTTCAGGCCCGGCACCAATCAAACCGCCGGAATACCCGGAGTACGATCCGCAAAGCCCGCAGACCATTGCGGACCTGATTGTGACAGCCTTTGAGGGCGCGAGCAATCATTGGCTGGAAGGTGCTGATGCTATTACATCAACCGAGGGTATGGAAAAGCCGTGGTATTCGGATGGCAAATTCTATGGAGATGATTTCAAAATAGAACTGCGAGAAGTTGATGACACTGGAGACGGTGCCGCTAAGCATCTACTGACAATGGCCGAAGTCGAGCGGGGCTTCCATCTGCTGAAGAAACAATGCCCAAATCACTGGGATGATTTACTGGCAGAAAACTGGGATGCCAACACTGCCGACGCATGGCTGCAACTAGCTGTACTGGGGGAAATCACCTACGGATAGCGTACTGCCGTTCACACAGTCTCATTTGTAGATGCTGAGAGGTTGGATGTATGGTATCTGTGAGAAGAAACCGGCAACTAACATAGGAGTCTGCCATGCGGTCATCCTGACCGTACAACAAACCACACAAGCCAGATTGGTATCCAGAGCGCACAACGGTTCTGGCCCCAGATCGTTTCTGGGGCTGGCACGATTATCACAGTTAAACCACAGGAGTAAAACCATGAAAATCAAGATCACGGAGAATGCCGGTAGTCTCTTTGTAGGGCATGTCAATTGCGGCAATGAGACCTACAGCGAGGAACGCCGACAGACTCTACTCAAAATCCAAGGCAAGATCATTGAAGTTGAAACCGAGCATCTGTTCGGGGATCAATTCAATACAGTGCCTATCTACAGCATCAGCGAAAAGGGAATAAGGATTCACGCTCGCTATGTTGAAGAGGTCATCGATGACGCCCGGCCCGGTAAGGGCAGATGTCAAAACTGCGGCCATATTGGCAGTGACTTTGAGCTCTGCGAAGAGTGCGGGAAGTTCGACACCGTGCTACCCTTCGTCCTATTACCCGAGCAAACGGTAGTTTGTTGGGCAAATCGGGATAAGGCTCTCGCGGTGCTGGAAGAGGCACCGTGTATAGTTTGCGGCGCACCAGAGCCTGATCACGACGAAGGCTGCACAGCCGGTAAGGACCTATTCCACGGTATCGATTTAGCTTCAGGTAAGGACAAAACGATTGAAGCTGAAGCGAAGCCCGACGATGACGGAGTATTGCATCTCACTGGCAAGATGAGAGAAATCGATCTCAACGCTTGCGAATATTGTGATGACCCCGACTGCGGCGGTCATACCAGTATGTTGCCGGGACAATGAAAATCGATCTCAATTCATACGACAGGATTGTAGCGATGTACAGCGGTGGGAAGGATTCCACCGCTGAGGTCCTGCACCTATTAGACCTTGGAGTCGATCCGTCGAAGCTCGAGCTCTGGCATCACTTAGTTGATGGACAGGGGCCGACTTTTATGGATTGGCCGGTCACAGGGGCATATTGCCGAGCATTCGCGCAAGCCCTCGGATTACCGATTTACTTCAGTTGGAAAGTGGACGGATTTCTCGGGGAAATGCTCCGGGAAAATGCGCTCACAAAACCCACCACATTTGAATCTCCCTGTGGTAGCTGTACTGTTGGGGGGGATCGTGGCAAGTTATCAACTCGCCGGATGTTCCCCCAACAGGCAGCCGATCTCAAAACCCGCTGGTGCAGTGCCTATTGCAAGATAGACCCAGCATCGGCGGCATTGAGAAATCAGGAGAGATTCCGAGATTCCCGGACCTTGGCAGTAACTGGGGAACGGGCAGAAGAGTCAGCGGCCAGAGCGAAGTATAAAACCTTCGAGCCGGACAGGGCTGATCTACGAAATGGCAAAGTCAAACGCCATATTGACCACTGGCGGCCAGTCCACAAGTGGAAGGAAAAAAAGGTATGGGACATCCTCGAGGGGAACAACATCATACCTCACCCAGCTTACCGTCTTGGCTGGGGACGGCTGTCATGTGCAACGTGCATATTCGGATCACCTAACCAGTGGGCATCGTACAACGCGATTGCTCCGGATAAAGTGAAGCGGATCGCACAGTACGAAGACGAATTCGAGCACACCATCAACAGGACGAAAACTGTCCGGGAGATGGTGGCTGAAGGAACACCTTACCAAGCGGTTGCGGATCATCCTGAGTTGGTCCAGATTTCACAGGGACTGACTTACGATCTGCCGATCATCGGTACAGGACAATGGGAACTACCGGCGGGAGCTTTCGGAGAATCCGCCGGACCATCTTAGGGAGAAAGCGATGTCAATGAATCAAATTAACACAACGGAATTGATTGGTTTTCTGCAACAGTGCGATGGGGACAATCCGGTTGCACTGGCGCTGCTACAGCGAATGAGAGACCCTTTGGAATATCCCGTTGTGACGGCGGTTGAGAAAAATAGTATAACCTATATTTGTATCGACCGAGACGCCAATGATTATCTACCCGATGAAGTGGTAGAAGAGCTGGAAACCAATCACGGATTATGAGGTAGTCATGCGAATTGTTGTAAAGAGCGACCATCCGACCCTCTCCGATAAGTTTGTGCCACAGCGAAAATGGTACAAACCGTGGACGTGGTTCAATCGGACGGTTGACTATCACCTATTCAAACTCAATACCAAAGAAGGAAGGAGTCTAACCGATGAGCATTCAAGCCAAAATCCTCGTCAGGATGCTGAGCGACCGCTCCGAAGCGTACAGCGTTGTGGTCTATGACGACGACGATAACCGAGTCGAGATCGACACCAAGGGCCGGGTAGGTGCTGAGGCACTTACAGCCAGCTTAGTCGTGACCGGCAGCGATGTCGAAATGTCAGAGCATGAGATCATTGACGACTTCGGCCTGCATAACTCTCAACCGGGTCACAACGGCATAGAGCCTAGTTAACCCCTGTCAGCGTTATTACGTTCACACAGTCTCGTTTGTAGGCTTTCAAATGTTGGATGTATAGTATTAGTGAGAGGGGGAGAGGTTTTCCCCCTCGATGCTAATCACATAGGGAGATAGCGAAATGAAGCACAGTCAGATCAAACGGTTTTTCATTCATCATCCTTGGGAGAGTATAGCAGCGAAAGCGGCACCAGTCGTAATCCTGATATACCATGCAATAGTTGGATAGCACCAACAGCGAGCAAGCGGTTAGGCCGCGAGCGGATTCATCTCCGATGCTCGCACTACTTTCAACACAGGGAAAGGAGCTCACAATGAGCGAAGCGACAGAGATCGTCCATGCGGGATTTTCCCGAGGCGAACTAAAACAGGCATTCGATAATGTCAGTGATCCAGAAGACTGGAGAGCTGAAATCGATGCAGTTGTGCTGGGTCCACAGATCGACGTGACAATCGCGGCCATCGACTTTTTCACGGCCACGAAACCGCAAGTCAGCTTAAACATCGAGGATGACCGGAAAACGGGATTGCTTGGTGGGCAAGGCTTTCGAGTGCAGTGCGAAGGCTACAGGCTGGGACCGGCAGGCGATCACTAAAACAATAGAGGGCGCGGTGACAGAAATGTCACCGCCTCTTCCCTGAAAGATTTCGATAACAACCACAGGAGAATCACCATGACACCAGCAGTTTATCAATCAGACAACTTTGCTGGCCGGGTCAATCTTGCAGCATCGTATATCAGTAAGGGCCGAAATACATCACGGACCTTCGATACGTGCTTCGAGATGGGAGACGGCGATGCGGTTGCCACTGCCCTTGTACGTCGGGCAAAAAAGAATCCCGGCGGCAAGCTTGCCCTGAACCTGTATAGATACATCAGCAAGCACAGTGCGACCGAAGCAGCAGAAAAGTTGGTTGACATCAAAACACGCGACCTGAAACTTGAGGCCGCGAAGCAACGCAGCAACTAATGCAGACAGCATTATTTGAGAAGAAAAAACGGCGGGGATACATCAGGCTCCCCGCCAATGAACCTTTGATAGTTTGTAATGGAGTGGGAGTCAATTCCTACGCCATGCTCATAGCAATGAACCGCAAAAAGATCAGGCCCGAAGTAATCACCTTTGCCGATCTGGAATGCGAAAAACCCGAGACCTATGACGCACTGGCAATACTGGATGACTGGCTGGATAGCGTAAGCTTCCCCAAGACTACGGTATGCAAGCTGACCACGAAACCAGAGACGCCATACAACAACCTCGAGGGAAATTGTATCAGCAACGAGACTTTACCCAGTTTGGCCTTTGGCATGAAAAGCTGTTCAGTGAAATGGAAGCAGACACCACAGGATAAATTCATAATGGGAACCAGCAAGCGGAGTCTCATACAGTATGACCCGCACCCAGTTTGGACGGAGTGCAAAAAGCGCGGCATAAAGCCGATAAAATTAATCGGCTATGATGCTGGCAAGGCGGACATCCGCAGGTCGAAGAGCTTGAAGAAATTTGACACAAATTTCAGGTATCGGTATCCACTCCAGCAACTTGGCTGGGATCGCAGGGATTGCGTAAAAGCAATCACTGAGGAAGGATTACCGATCCCGATTAAAAGTGCATGTTTCTTCTGCCCGGCAAGTAAGCAGTGGGAAATGTTTTGGCTCGCGGCCATGCACCCGGACCTGTTTATGCGGGCATTGAATATGGAGTATGTAGCGCTTACCGGGCATCACTCCAGATACGATGAAGTAGAGTTCGGCGCATCATGGGAAGACATGGTGAGAGACGCCGACAGTTTCCCCAGCACCAATACCACTGTTGGACTGGGGCGGAAAGTAGCATGGGGCCAATGGGCACGGGTGAACGGTATCACGGACAGATTAGGAAACTACATCGGCAACCGTGACGAATTACTGGATCGTGCAATTACCTTGAATGAAGAAGCTGATAACGCTCTGGATGTCAGAGCCTGCTAAAACACACGGAGGCAATATGAGTCAGACAGAACTACGGTGTATTACAGAGGAGGACTACACCATCGCAATTATGAATGATTTAGAGGTCGTGGTTGATATTACTGGCAGCGATACTGTTGACCAGTTAGGACTATCCAAGATAGGTGTGCTATGGTCGCAACACCCATGGGGATATACAGTGCAACCCGACAACGATCAGGAATTGCAGGAAGTTCTCAACCTGTTATCACCCAATGAGTGTGAATTACATTCACACAGTCTCATTTGTAGGGACTGAAATGTTGGATGTATAGTATAAGTGGAAGGAAGGGGTAATGCCCAAAAAACCAACCAAGGCCAACATCGAGATAGCAGCCGAATTAACCATCAAACACGAAGGTAGCGTAGAAGCCGCGATCACGCACTATGAGCAAGCCATAGGCTTTGCCGAGAGGCGTGGCGATGACCTCTCAGCCGATACCCTCAGACGGTGCATTCAATACTGCCGAAACCGGGGAGCGTCCGACGTGACGCTGGACCGTAAGAAGTAGGCCGTAACGAGACTCGGGGGGGGCGCATTGGAATCTGAAACATTCCGACGCTTCCCCGGATTCTCACTCACAGGGGATCATCAACATGAATGATAATCTAATCAGAGCCGGTTCCCCGGAACTGGCAAAAGAGCGCAAGCTCATCCGGGAGATCATCAATGGGATGATCACGAATCTTGGCAAGGATGCCAAGCGGTACAAGTTCCGCAGGACCGATGAAGAGTATGGCGGCCATCGTGATGGCTACCGTGCTGTGTACGCCCTGATCGAGAGCGCGAAAAAAGATCGCTTGTACCAATTACTACACCTGTCATTTGAGACGGCTGGCCGTAACTGGAACCACAACAATCGACAGGAACGAGTAGTTGCCCGTATCAGCGGGGAAGCCCGAGTAGAGATCACTGAGCCATATAGCCACACACTCCAGTAATCTATTTGGGGTAGGGGTAATGACAACGAGATCACCTTTGATCGCAGCCGTGCCCGCCATGTGCAGGCCAATGCGATTGTAAGGCTCCTGCAAAATCGACAGGTCCTATATGACGAAGCTGTCCAGCGAGTTAAAAAGGACACGATCACATGGGACAGATTCGCGGCATCAGTGAAGCGAGTAAAGAAGGCATTCGGTATCAGGCCAAAGCAGGTCTGGAAGAAATCCGAATTCGAGCTCGCACTCGGAATACCGGGAACTAAAAGCCGGAAGTGCAAAGGCGGTATTGTCATGGACGCATTCGGCAGGATAGAAATAAGCATCAACGATCTAACGGAAGCGAAGCTTTCCAAGATCGTGGCTGCATTCAAGTAAACCACAACAACGAAACGGAGAAAATCCTATGGATGGATTAATGATGCACTGTGGCGGCAAAGTAGCCACCCGCGATGAAATCATTGCGGTAGGACTCCCGGCGGAGACCGACACCTACAAGCCAGTGGCCCACAATCTACTGGTGGACAAGGTGATCGAGATCACGCAGGATGTACTACCTGTCAAACTGGAAGCGGAAGCTTTTGGACTGGCGCGGGACGGCGATCAGTTGTTCGCTCACTTACGATTCAAAAACGGCAAGGGCAATAACGTGATGGGATTGTGTGTCGGGCTGGTAAACAGCTACAACAAATCCCTACAGGTTAGGCTGGCCGCCGGTGCCAGTATATTTGTCTGTGACAATCTGGCGCTGTCCGGTGGGATCACCTATGCTCGCAAGCATACCTCGAATGTCTGGGAAGACCTCGAAAAAGCAATTATGGAGAGGATCGCTCAGGCTGAGATAAACTTCGAGACGGTGGTGGAAGATGCCAACAAAATGCGCACTGTGAACATCAGTGATCTGTGTGCATACCGGGTAATGGGCGAACTCTACGGAGAGCGTCTACTGACCAATCCTATGATGTCAGAAGCTCGGAAGGAATGGGAGAATCCCACCCATGTTGACTTCGAGCCACGTAATAAATGGAGCCTCTACAATGCTCTCACAGCAGCATTGAAGCGGACACCACCCGGCAAAATCATCGAGCACCACCAGCGGCTCCATGAATATTTCATCGAAGGCGAATTCGCTTCCGTTGTAGCCGCTTGATCCCTGTGGTAAAGGGGCCGTTGAGCACTTGCTCTCGGCCCCAAAAATTTATTAGATTCCAGAGGCTTACGAAGACAGTAAGACAAACCCAAAAAACAGGAGATGAGTATGAGATATATACTCGGAATTATCACGGTCTTCATTGTGGCGTTAGTCGCATTTGCAGGCTGGATCAGGGGGCCGGAACTCAGCATGGTCGATGCTGAGTTTGCCCCACTCGCAATAGCCGAAGTGGTATTCGAGGATGGAACCACGGCGAACCTAATAGTAGGGGGGGTTGAGAGAACGACCACGGCAGAGGAAATTGTTGCTTCTATCTTAGACAACACGCTACAACCTACTGCCGGGTTAGGCAGCTTTTCAGTAGCGAAACCGGAACGACACCAGCATGAATTCTGGTCGTATCCCGAGACGAAACTGCGAGAAGATAATAGATATATGACATCATACGGACTTGGCGCGAGGAAAGCTATAATTAGTTACACCATGCGTTATCTGGCTTAGTCGATCACCTGTATCTATTGGTTCGAGACTTTGCATCCCCCCTTTGGCAGGCCACCGAGGGGGGATGTTTTATTTTATGTAACTGATATTCACGTAGTCTCATTTGTAGGGATAAAAATATTGGGTGTATTGTAACGTATAACAGAAAGGAAGTACCTATGCTGAAGATAAATACCGCAGGCTTTGCCGAGCTGCAAGCTGGTAGACCTGCATGGAATTTCGTCCGGGAGTTGGTATCAAATGCTTGGGATGAAAATATTGAAACCTGCTCCGTGGCTGTGGAAAAGGAAGGGAATAGATTAGCTGAGATCAGGATCATCGATGACGGTCCCGGCTTTGCCGATCTGGCAGATGCCTACACCCTTTTCGGTCACACACCCAAGCGGGGTGATCCTAGTGTCCGAGGTCGGTTCAATTTGGGTGAAAAAGAGCTGGCTGCGATTGCAAATGATATGGAAATCAGGACCACCAAGGGATCGGTATTTTTCACGAAGTCTCGCCAGTGCGTAGTCAAAAAGGGGAAGGCTTTCAAAACTCCTCAAGGGACATTCATCCAAGCGCACATCAACTGGACCAAGGCTGAGGTTGAAGAAGTGGTAAAGATGCTGCGATTATTCTTACCACCGGCGGGGATCGCATTCGCGGTGAATGGGAAGACCTTGCACAGAATGCCAGTCGAATACCAGACCGAAGGAACTCTGCCCACCGTGATTTTTAACGATGGTGCGATCCGGCCAACCAAGCGGAAGACCGCCATCGAGCTATATGACTGCCCGATCCAAGTGCAGCCGTGGCTCTATGAAATGGGAATCCCGGTCCAACCTATCGAGAGCCGACATCATATCAATGTGATGCAGAAAATCCCCCTGTCACCTAACCGCGAAAGCGTCTCCAGTGGCTATCTCAGGGATGTCTATGCGCTGGCTCTCGAGGTCACAATTGATGATATGGATGAAGAGGACATCTCTGACGAGTGGGTGCGGATTGCCAGCGAAGACGAGATGGTAACTGATGAGACCATAAGCAAGGTCCGGCAAAAACGTTACGGCAATGCTGTACTCTGGTCATCCGATCTGGAAGCCAATCAACTGGCAATGGAAAAAGGGCTGGAAGTGATCCACCCCAGAACCATGTCCCCCAGCGAGCGGACCAGATTCGAGCATGTAGGTATGGAGCATTCCAGTGTCCAGTTTGGTAATAGTGCCGGAAGAGCGGTTGATCCAATAGATCGACATGAATGGGATGAGCACATGACCATCATGGACCGGGCAGCCCGGTACGTTTGGAGAAACCTCTACCCATTTGATGCTGCTTTATCGGTGGACTTTATCCGCGAAGGTAGAGCAACAATACAAGCTGGATATGTGCGAGGCAGTAAAACATTGGTGATCAACATAGCCCATTTCATGCCCGGTGCAGCAGAGGCGGACCCCTACTGGTTCATGTCCCTGCTGGCACATGAGTTCTCTCACGAAAAAGGGATCGCTCACGACGAGGGCTGGCAAAAAGAATTACTGCGGGTGACTGGCAAGATAATGAATCTGCTGGTGCTCGAAGTGATGAAGAATAACGACAGTCACTTAGGATTTTCAATAAAGGAAATGACGAATGAATGAGATGAATCAACACAAGACCTTCGCATTCGTCTTCAGCATAGGGATGACCCAGAAATGGCAATGGTCCGGCGATGAGATCAAGGCATTGCTGGAGCGGGCAACCGCCCCTGAGCGTGAAGAGTTGCGGGGCTGGATGGAACGCTGCAAACCCGGCGGCTTCCTGATCCTCGCCGGGGGATGTGCAATATGTACGGGCATGGAAGAGGACCTGCAAACCTTAACCTACATCGATGACGACGGCTCGGGAGAGACCAGAAAATCCGAGAGGGTGTTTCAGGAGAACCGGCATCTTGTCTACCCGATCCAGCAGGTTACGATCAGTTGGGATGGAGAAATGGTGCAAACCGAAACCCAAGTGCATGGCGCTGATGGCAGCATCATAAGCCTGTCCGGCTTTGGGATTGGATTTCAAGGGACCGGCTTCACAGGAATGACATGGCTATTGGATCAGTGCGGCATCAGCTACGATAAAGAAATGCTGGCCCGGATGGATATACACAGTCCCGGAGCATTGACCCTGTACCCGCTGGAGCAAAGCGCCACCCTGCTCGAAGTATGGGCATGGGGGGATCAGTGGGAAGGCAGGGTGCAGGTGCAACGCTCCAACGGGAAGCCATTGGAGTTGAGGTATCCCCTAGATCGAGGGATGCTGTACGATGACCTGACAGAGCTGATCGACATATTGCTCTATGATTGCAAGGTGCGCGGTATCGAATGGACAGCCGATCCACGGTTGACTTACAACATCATGGAAACTGAGATACCGGAAGGCTGGATGGAAATCTCCAAGCAGCAGTCAGAAAGGATTGGCTGGAATGAGTAAAACCAACTACTGGGATAATGAAGTTTTCCCATTGGTAGACAACCGGCATGTCATCGGGGTTATGGAAGAGGGCCGGAGTCCATATAAACCCACGATCAAATATCCCAAGCAGGCGGAGCTGGAAAAACTGGCCCGGATGGAAGCTCCACCACGGCACTGCCTGACCTGTGGCAAGGTCCTGCTCAAGCGGGTCCGGGTGAAGATCAACAACGAAACCAGTAACGTGGAACTGAACTCAATCGAGTACGGTATCCACGGCATCGGCTACTGGTGTACGCTCAAGTGTCTGCGGAAGTCAGCCCCAAAACTGGCTACGGCATTGATAGCAATCCGCAACATCCCCTTCGCTGGAGTACAGCTCAGCATTGAATCACACCACCTATTTGTCAAGATGCAAAACTTGGTGTATCAGGCACTGAACCACTTCCAACCCCATTTCCCATAATCCCACCGCAATAGAAAGGCCCCATCCGGGGCCTTTTTTATTTCCAAAACAATAGACGACGCGATGACAATATTGTCATCAGCTCCTGACAAAAATGTCATCAGAAGTATTGACTTGCCAAATATAGGATAGTACATTCTCATCCGAGGCAAGGACATCACAGCTTCAATTTGCGAAGCATAGTAATAAGGTCATAGGCCCAGTTCCCACAGGGGGATTGGGCATTTTTTTTACCATGAGTAATGAACAACAGCAGCAACCTGACTTCATACTACACGGGATGATCAATCTCCAAAAGTCCGTAGATTCGGCCAAGGAAAAGGTGGCGGATGACAGCGGTAAACTGATCACCCGGCGACTGATCTGGGGAGAGATAACCAACTCCAATGAGGATGAGGACAAAGAGAGGCTGATCAGTAAATCGCTCGATTTCTCATACTTCGATGATCAGGGCTGGATCAAATATGAGCATGTTGCGAATGACCCGGCTCATATTATTGGGTGTCCCCATGAGCGAGCCACCACCCCTGAAGGCGGGACGCTGATCAAAGGGGCACTGTTCGCGGACGGAAAATATTCAAACGATGTATGGCAGTTGATCCAGAACATCGAGACGCACAATCGCCAATTTCCCAACAATCAAAAAACTTTGGGCTGGTCTGTTGAAGGCAATTACACCGACGGCAAAGTCGAAAAAGGCGGCTATCGCAAAGCGAAAGTGGTCAATGTAGTAATCACCCCCAGCCCAGTGAATAAATCTGTATATCTCCATGCACTTCAGGAGAACCATGCACGATTTGCCAAATCCTTGGGTTACAAGGAAGAAGTCGAAAAGGCAATGACGGCCACACCAACCAGTACCGATCTTGCATCGAAAACTGGAGTGGATGCCATTACCAAGGAAAATATCGACGACGAGATCAAAGAGACCGCTGAGCAGATTAAGGCAGCCGGTTCTAAGGATAAAACACGGAAGAAAAACAAACTCAAAAAATCTGAAAACGGGAGTTTACCGATGAAGACTTTTGAAACCGAAGAACAGGCCAAACAACATTTTGTCGATGAAGGACATGACGAAGAAGTTGCGGGCAGGCTCGCAAAATCCCTGTTCCCCGAAGAGGGCGGCGGCGATGGCGGCGGCGATGGCGGCGGCGATGGCGGCGGCGATGGCGGCGGCGATGGCGGCGGCGATGGCGGTGGTGGTGGCCCGGAGACCCCCACTTCATTACTGAAGAGCCTTGTTACCAATATGTCAGAAATCAGGGAACGTATATTCAAGTCCGTTCCAGCCGGTGACGGTGGCGGCCTTGAAGAAGCAGACGAAATTGTAACCATCCCCGGTGACGGAGATGGTGAAGAATACTTGGATGCAGGACCGATGCTGATGGACATCCAGAAAAGCGTTGGTGATGTAGCCAATCTCCTGACCCAGAAAGTTGCCTATGATCACGAAAGAGATCAGGCTATGGCAAAGGCTCTGGGTGAGGTAGAAGTAATGCGTGAAACCTTGGCGTCCAAAATTGATATAGTCGAGAAATCACTCTATATCGGTGAGGGCGACAAAAAAGTCCCGATAGGCACAGCTTTTCAGGTCATCCTGAAATCGCGTCCCGGTGGACCAGTTGACCTTTCACAATTCGGCTTAGGCGAAGAGGGTGCCGGTGACGGCAATGCCGCATCCACTGGTCGTCCTGAAGGTATTCCGAAAACCTTCGGTGAGCTCACCAAGAGCTTGACTACTGCCAATGAGGCGGGGAAGATCACGACTTCCGAAATGTCAACAGCGGAGAATGCATATCGCACACGCGAATATGATACAGTGAAAACGATACTGGATAAGGGTACTGCCTAGTGCCCTTTCCTGAACAGTAAAATTTTTTTTTAAACCTTATGATTAGGAGTTAATCATGCAACTCTTGAATCCGAGTATGAGCTTCGAGCAGATCAACGAACTGAATAAGTCGTTGCTCGATAATGGCTCACTTCAATTCTCGGCTCGCGGCCTCGAAAAAGCATTCGTGGCGGGCGAAGGTGTTGGCTCCGACATGACCGATCTGGACACCCTGACAGGTGGCCGGGCGATCACAGTGGAGAATATCGATACCGAGCTCAAAGTGACTGCCGAGAATAAGAGCCAATTGAAGGTTTATAACCTTCTTCGCAAAAAGCCCATCTATGCGGTCCTTGACCAGTGGATGGTATTATCAGATCACGGTACTAATGTCAAGCGCCATGCCTACGGTAAGTGGCGTTCAGAAACAGCATTCCCGATTGTTTCCGACGTGACATTAGAACGTAAAGTTGACTCGACGAAATTTATCCGCGATATGCGAGATTTATCCCATGTAGCTGAAACTACAAAGACTTACGCCGAGAAACATCAGATCATCAACAACGCCGCAGCCGTCACCGTTTTGGAAGGTGTCGAGCTGGCAACCATCTTTGGGAATGCGGCAATGATGCCGACCCAGTTTGATGGCCTTTACACCAAGATACTAGCCGCCTATAATGCAGGGGCGACTGACGGTATCGTAGACTGCCGGGCCATTGGCACTGCCAGTTACAGTAAGGGGGGCGACATTACTGAAGACAAGTTGGAAACGGGTGCCGAGCGCATTCTGACTAACCTCGGAATTGCAACTCACATGCTTATGCCAACGAAGGTCAAATCTGACCTTAACAAGATTTTGCCGGTCAGCCGCCGGGTAAACCTACCCGGTGCCCAGCAGGCCGGAGCGCGAGACTTACTGCTTGGTCAGCCCGCATCGGGTTACTACAGCGATTTCGCTTTCCAAGGTTGGGGTGGTGAGGCCGATCCTCACTTCAAATTTGTAAGCTCGATTGATACCTTCTTCCCGAGTGGAGAAGCCGCCGATGTAGTGGCACCGGTAGCCGACTTCCCGGACACTACCAATGCACCGGCAGAGCCTACCGGCGTAACCGGCGCAACCGCCAGCGATGCCAGCTCCAAGTTTGGGGCAGGAGATGCAGGCGATTACTGGTACGTGGTATCTTCGGTTGATCCCGACGGTATTTCAATAGGTACAGCCACAGCCGCAGCTATCACTGTGGCACAGGGCCAAAAAGTCACCCTGACAATTACCTGTAATGACGCAACCATTACCGGCCTGTCAGTATATCGTAGTGCAATGAATGCGGCTGCCGCAACCGATTGCCGCTGGATCGGGGACGTTGCAGTCACCAACCCGGTGAGTACCACAGCGTATGTAGACCTGAACCTAATTCTGCCCGGAACGTCATGTGCAATCTTGATCTCCAATGCAGAAGAAACCGATGCGTTGGACTACAGGCAGCTCATGCCATTCGTAAGGATGGAACTTGCCTTTGGTCTTAACAACATCGTGGGATTCCCATATCTCTACATGCTGTATATGTATCTACGAGTTCAGAAGTTGATCAATGAACGGGTGGGCGGGACATACCATGTCCTATACACAAACATTCGCTGGACCGAATCAACATTCAATCCAGTTGTATAGGTTACTATAAACTGAAGGAATTATGCCCAGTGAGAAAGCTCACTGGGCATATCCTCAACTTCAAAATAGGGATACGAGATGAAAGTTTTAGTAGCACCCAACAAGCATACTCTTGACAGAGTAACGTCGGTGGGGACAGTTCACTTTGAGAACGGCATCGCCACAAATTTCAATGATGAGCAAGCCCAGTTTTTCTGTGAAAGACAGAGGGGCTTCGAGCTTCAGGAAATCGAGGATGAGGCCGCTCCCCCAGCGGCGGAAGCCAAAACTGAAAAAGCAACGGATGAGGCTCCGAAGCCGGAGGAATCCGCTGCTGAGGTCGATCCGCCCAAAACCGAAAAAACCGAAGCTGCCACTGAAGCATCACAGGATGCCCCAGAAGGCGCACAGGCGGCCCCTACAGGCACTTCTTCCGACGAAGGCACTGAGGGTCAAGATGACGGGGAAGGCGACCAAAATAATGGCGACGGCCAAGATGACGGTCAAGATGGGGATGGAGACGGCTTCACACTAGGGGGCAATATTAGAGGACTTGCCGGGATCACCATCACTTCCTATAATACGGATACGGATACCCTTGTAGATTCTACAACGTCCGATGATAACGGAGACTGGGAATTACCCGAACCAAAAGATTGTGCCTACGAAGTGCGATTTGAAGGTGAGGAAGTTTCTGGAGAAGATTCGTTTATAGGCCCGGTCGGTATTGACGTAATCCCGCCTGCTGGCGATGGCGATGCCCCCGCCGATGAAGGCGGCGCAACCGCCGCTGACGGTGCTGGTGGAAAAACCTCTGAAGAAGTCACGCTTCCAACTACACAGAACAAAAAGAAATACATACGTCAGTTCTGCCGGAAGCATGATATTGATGATAGTGGAAACAAAGCAGTAATGCTTGAACGAATTTATGCTGATGAGCGCTTTAAGAAAAAATAAGGGCCTATGCAAAAGCTATTCCTCGGGAGGTCTAATCGGGTCTTTTTGGACACCGATGAGAGTGTCGATGCGGTAAAGCTTTCGATAGTTGATCCCACCGGAGTTTTCATGCAAGACTCAGGTGATGCCGATCTCAGTCAGAAAGATTGTACGCTCGATGGTTCCAGCGGAAGATTTTACCTCGATGTAACATTCTCCAGTTCAGCAACTGCTGACGATGCCTACCTGTATTGGGAAGCAACGATCAGCTCAATTACAGTTAAGCTGGAGTCCAAATTCGATCCCGAAGATGCAGTCGTAGTTGAAACAGTCAGCACCGACCGCTATTTAGTATCTCCCTCATTTATCCTTGATAACTTTCTCCGGGGCATCAATGAAGCCGAAATTGAAGCCACCTATCCGGGGCTGGGATTCAGGGAAACAATCAGGAGCCAGATTCAGGTTGCCACTGCTGAGATGCAGACCAAGACCAAGACCTATTTCACATCCAGAACGATCACGGACGAAGCTCACGATTATGATAAGACTCCGCTCTATGAGAAGTTCTGGACCCAGAGGTTGTTTCATTTTCCTGTGCAATCTGTTTCGAGCATGAAGCTCATGCTTAAGGATCAGGAGCTTGCAGAGATTCCAGCCGAATGGCTACAGGTGGGAAATAAAAAACAAGGGTTGGTCAAGGTGATCCCCTATGCCGGTGGAGCATCAGGCTTTGCTTTCCGTCTCATAATGACGGTGGGGCATACACTGGCAATCTTGCAGGGGGGAGTACATTATTATCCCGACTTTTTCCTATACACCTATGTAGGGGGGCTGGACTGGGACAACCTTGAAACTGATGAAACGACCAGTATAAAGAATGCGATAGGCCGACGGGTGGCGCTGAATATGCTGCCCAACCTTGACGTTCACCGGGGGAAAGCCTCTGAATCAAAATCCATTGATGGAGCCAGTGCTTCAGTTTCCTATACTTCGAGTGCGACCTTCGGGGAGCATTCAGCAGCGATCAAGGAATATCAGGTTCTGGAAAAAGCATGGGTTGACGAGTTCAAGGGAAGATATTTAAAACGATTGATACTCGACGGGTATCAGTAACTAAGGGAGATTACAACAATGTCACAAGTTTATAACCTTAACCATCGGATCAACAAATTATTCCACGATATGCGTTTCGGGGATAAGTTGAAACGAATCATAACACTGAGCAACCAACTACGAACCGCTGTAGTGGTTGAGAATAAAATCTTGGCGGGTATGCCGGGTTGTGGATTTGGCATAGGCACAGCCACGAAAGTCAGGATGAACGGCCCGATCCAATATCAGATTGGCGGGCAGCGATATTCATCTGCTGATGTTGGCCTGTCGGAAAAAATAGCTCAGTTAATTGCAATGGCGAATGAGCTCAGAACCGATCACGCCACATCCAAGACAGTTGTGACCGACATCAAAACACTGGTAAATGCTCTACGTACACAGGAATTAACCCGGTGTGTCACACCGCCAACTTTTGTAATCGATACCGACTTCGACATTAAGAATAGTGTTGCATTCGAGATCATTGTTGCCGGTGTTCTGGTGACAATCTCAATCGACCAGAATTTTGATACAGGTACTGGTGTGAAAATCGCAACAGACGCATATTTCGCTGGGGCTATACTGTCCATCGATGCCAATGCAACTACCCATGTTGACTGGGGTGCAGAGGCTGTTGACGCAGCTACAGCCCTCACAAATCTGGCGGCTGTGACAGCAGCCGGAGCTGTAGTTTGCGGTTATGTAATCGTTGAAGCCAAGGGTGGCGCAAGCGAACCTTGGGAAGCTGGTACTGACGCTCTGACAAGTGGTTCTGGAGGTGACGTAGCTAACTCAACCACCTATGTTAATAATCAATATGTAGGTGATGCCATTATGGGTGCTGCTGTTGGTACATCAGCTCCCGGTTCACTTGCTGCTGCTGCTGCCGACGTTCTTGATGGTGCCGCAGAAGCGGTGCTTGATGGAGCTGCCGAAGATATTACTGCTGCCAAGTTTGGTGCATGGCGTTTCCAGATCAGTAAGACTGGCGCACTGACCACAACCAATTCCAACGGCGGAACAGGCACGATGGCTTATGAGTCTGCGGAGCTCGCACTGCTGGCACTCGCTACTCAATCTCTGACTGCCAATACTGTCGTGGTGGGTTATCTGGTGATCGAAGCAACTGGCTCAGGCTTTACCATCGGCACTGACTTACCAATCACATCCGATGCAAATGTCACAGCCGCTACTTACTATGATGTGAGTGGTGATACTGGCCTTGTTGCAGCCGCTACAGGTGCAGTAAGTGGTACACCAGAAGAGTTGAATATCGGGGCCGCGACTATCAAGGTGAATGGTGTCCAGTTGGCAGAAGTTGCTGCCGATCTGACATTACCATTCCCGCTTATTGACACTGTGACTGCCCTGAAATGGGGAGCATGGCTGGTCGTAAGCGATCTGGCTGGGACGGCTCATTATGTCCAATCAGTTGATGGTGATATGGCTGCATCACTCATGGCATACGATACCTTTGTTCTGGCGAAGGTTCCAGCCGATGCAATGATCGCCGCGATGCCCAATCGTTTTGTGGTGCTCGGTGTGCTCTTCATCCATAACGGAGTCAAGGCACCGTGGACCGCACAGACTGATGACATCACTGACGGAGGGGATGTGACTGAGAGCCTATTCAGAATGCGTCTGATTGGAGAAGGTGTCCAAGCGGTTGATGCTGCCGCAGTTGAAGACATTACGGGCGCTGTTGGTGACTAGCAGCCGATGTTTAATGTTACAGCGCAGGTTGAAACCAAGCGCCTTGCCGATGTAGTCTTCGCTTTGCAGGCGTTGGGAGCTAACAAGCTCCCAGCGACTGCACAGGCTGTCGAGCGTTCCACCGCAGCAGTTCAGCAGCGATGGATTGACAACTCTGAAGGGGCATTCAAGCGTCCAAAGGGTGATTACCTACAGGGGATCAAGGATGGTCTCCAATACCCTTACGAGCAGGATGTCTACAAAGGGGCGGTTATCAATACTGTCCGTCATGCTGAATGGGTAGAACACGGAACACCAGCTCACGATCTCAAAAGAGCGTTATACACATCTGCACAAGTCAGAATTTCAGCGAAGGGGAAACGGTATCTGATTATTCCTTTCCGGCATGGTACGCCCAGTGCGGGCAGCCATGAAGGGGGAGTCGGAACTAACCGGGCCACCCTTCAGACCATGCCGCAAGCTGTGTATGCGATGGCGAAAAATATGAACCGAAGCCGGATGGCCGGTGCATATCAGGTTCATAATCCAGCCACGAACAAAACAGCAATCCGCTACTCATACCAGTGGGCAAGTAAGCTGACTCAGGGGGATTTAGATGCCGCCGGTATCGGGGATAAGAACAGACGGCCACACTGGAAATCCAGCCCCTATGCGGGCATGGTGCGATTCCCCAGACATGAAGCAACCGGCCAGAGCACATATCTGACTTTCCGGGTGATGCACGAAGACAGCAACGGCTGGATGCACCCCGGAACACCACCGTTGAATCTGGCGAAAAAGACAGCCGACGAGATGAATCCAGTAGTGGTGCGGATCATCGAGATGGGCTTCGATACTGATATGCGAAATTTTCTTGGTGTGGCGTAATGACATCCTCTCTGAATATATCAAGGGAAACCGCTAAACTGATCAATGATCTGAATGTGAAAGTGCTCTATTATGAAGCCCGGATGTGTGATTGCGTAGGTGCAAATCATGGCAGCTATGATCCGGGGGATAACTGCATTAATGGATTTCGATACAAGCCGGTTGTGGAATACAATCTTTTGCGGACCTCGATTGATTTCCGCCGGGTGAGTGAAAAGGCCGGAATGATCCTACAGGGCGGTTGTCAAATCACGATCCCCAGAGTGCAGCTAAGTCATCACGCCATACTGACCAGCACGGACCTGTCAGCAGGGGTGAACCTGTCTACCAAGTTCAATATCCAAGTGATGGTTGACGGGGGGACCTCTACCCGGATCAACTGCAAGCTCAAGGCCGCCGATGAAACCGATGTAAGTGTGGCCGAGATTATCTGGAGCATCAACAGTGCCGGACTGGGTGAGGTTGCCTATGAATCAGGGTCCGACGGGGACCCAGACAGTGCAGGCTATGTCAGCATAATTTCGCTGAAGGCCGGTAGCAGCTCCAGCCTTGTATTCTTACCCCCAGATACGAGCGATGGGATTAATGCAATTTTCGATCTGAATCCAGCTACTTATCCGTACCGGTATGTTCCACACACAGTAGATATGCAGTTCCTGAGACTTTACGACCGGGTAAGCCGTGGCGATGTCATGGTGATCGATGACCGGGGCCGCCGGGACAATGCGGTCCTGAAGCGGGGGACTTTGGATCGGATCAAATCATTTAATGTGACCCGAATCACGCAAGTTGCCAAGGGGGAGACATTCTACAGAGAGAACATCGATTTCACTTTCGATGGATCGATAATTACATGGCTGGCAAACAAGGGACCGGCGACTGGTGAAAATTACATGGTGGAATATCTTGCCCAGCCTAACTATGTGGTATTCGAGGAGCTGCCCACGGATCGGGGAGCTGACACCGACATCATAGCAAAAAGAATTCATCTGGCACTGAGGAACTATGTTGAGGCTGGACTGGTGATGAACCTACCCATTGATCGGCTACCACAATTCGATAACAGCTTCGATCACGGATTTCAACTGGGGAATTAACTATGGCGGATACAATCAGAACCAGAGCAGCACTACTTGCCTTACTGGCGGATAATACTACCGGAGAGATCAGCGCACAGGACCTGAGAGATATGCTAGTCTCAATATTTGGGGTCTATGGGGTCATTAAGTGTATTGATCGCTCCACCCCTCAGACCGTGGCAGATGGTGTCGCAGAGAAGTTGGAGAACTTCTGCACAAATGGCCTTGCTGTAGGAATGACCCCAGACAAGGACAATAATCAGATTACCGTCGATAAGACGGGGGTGTATGTTTTATGTTTCGCGGCATCGATAGAGAGCAATGTAGTAAATACAACGATATATGCTCACTTTGCGATTGATGCCGGTATTGAGGATGGAGGATTCCATCAAAAAATTGCACCCGGCGGCGATGTTGGGTCAGGGGCCTGCTTCGACATTGTGCTAATTAACGCAGCAGAAGTGTTGAGTATACTAATTGAGGCGGATAACGATTGCACGATTACAATGACCGATGGACAACTTGTGGCCGTCAGAATAGGATAGGAGCAAAACTATGGGATCGAAAAACGAACTTAAATTTGATACACTGGCGCTCACTACGGCCAACACGGAATATTCGTATCAGCTCCCGACCAATACTGAGAAGTATCGGGTCCAGCTCCGCGATACCAGTGTGAAACTACGGGTGTCTCATATCGCAGGTAAGGTGGCAACCTCAGCCGATCCTCATTTTACCCTTCCTGCCGATGCAAGTTGGGACGAGGATGATCTACGGGAACCAAGGGCAGAGAGTCAAACTCGGGAAGATGGGCTAACCCTTTACTTTGCCACGGCATCTGCCAGTCAGAAACTTGAAATTATGATTTGGACAGGTCTCGGAAGGAGCTCATAATCATGGGAATTGTACGTAGGCTAACAGATGATGCGGTTTATATAGCCATCAGCGATGATTATCTGGCGGTCCCCAGTGATGATATAATCGATGTGGATACCTCGTCAAAGGCTATTCAGGTCACATTGCCGGAGATCGTACTGGCAGCTCAATCGATCCTGACCGTACTTGGGGGAGCCGATCTGGTCAATGACGAAGGATTCACCCTTGTCAATGCAGCCGGGACTTCCGTGGTATTCAAGTATAATATTGATGGTGGTGGAGTATCTGGAGAAGATGTTGCCATTGCCATCAACAGTGCGGATACCCCCACTCAGGTAGGCACCAAGACAGCTACAGATATTGACGGCCATGCAAGTTTCACAGCTACATCCTCAGTAGCAGCGGTAACAGCCGTGCAGGCAACCAAGGGAGCCGCAGGCAACCGGGCGAATTCTGAGGGGATCACAGACCCAGACTTCCTTGTCCCGGACTTCACCGGCGGCGGGCAGCACGTAGTTGCCGGTAATACTTTATTGGTGAAGGATGCTGGATTCAATGCAAACACTAACAACATTACAGTGGTAGGTGCTGACAGCGAAACTTTGGATGGCGGAGCCAATGATGTCATCAATGTAGATAAAGCCGTACAGAGATACCACTGTGACGGAGATAATTGGCTGATCGATTAACATAGGGAATCAGGTATGAAATTTTCAGATAGGCTAAGAAAAAAAGCGAGCCTGCCGGAATCAACACCGGCAACTCGGAGACCTGAAGACCATACAGCAGCAGTGAATAGGATGTTCTAATGAGCAATACCGGAATCCATAAAGATGATTTACGCAACCTCGTCACGAAGGTACTTGAGGGGTTGGCAATCGGAGCGAAAAACAGTAGCAGCATGGCATCAGAGGGTGCTATTGAGCTTGTGCTGAGAAGCATAGCAGCCGAGGGATTAATCGGCAATAATTTTCATCTACGACAAAAATTAGGTGGTGGCCGGATCGGGGTGGCGCGGGGGATAGCCCAGTTTGAACCGTGGGTAGCTCGATCAGTGATCAATGATTATTTAGATTACCGTCCATCTCTGAAAGAGGACATCGAGGGGATATGTCTCTGCGATCTATCAATGATCGATGACGAGACCCCCCAAGAGATGGCGCTGATGGACCTACAACTACAGGGCAACATCCTGCTGAATATCGCCCTGATCAGAATGAAGTATCGCCCCGTACCCCGTCCCATACCGTCAGCCAACGATATATTGGGCCAAGCCAAATACTATCTGAAATATTACAATGCTGGCGGTAAGGGCACGGTAGCAAAGTTCCGTAGAGCAGCAGCGAGGACGGCAGTACAATGATCATTAGCGGCAATGTATTAATTGTTGATGGAGACCAGCCAACCCGGCAGCAGTTATCTGCAATGCTGAACGACAAGCTTCCGGGTGTGCGGGTGGATCGAGCAGGCCATGCCCATGATGCAATTATCTGGGCTACTGCCAAGCGTTACGATCTATTCATTATAGAGCTGGAGCTCCCGGAGATCGATGGCCTTGATACAGCCTCAGCTCTGGGAAGCATCGAGAATTATGGCAGTACGCCAGTCATTTTCATCTCGGGGCCGGGCGGTAAAAGAAAACTAGAGAAACGGTATCCGGGAGTTGAATACTTTCAGAAACCGATCAAAGGCCGAAGGGCATACTTTCTCAGTCGGGTGGAGCGATTCCTGCTCCTGATGCACAACCTAACTATTGTGCAGGAAGCTGTGGCAAACGTCAGCGAAGCGAAGCAACAATTATCGAAGGAACTGGCCTATGCCAACGGAAGCGGTAATCTTAGCAGCCCTGTCTGATGCAGTAGCGAAACTTGCACAAGAGGTTAAAGACCTGTGCAAAATGATCAGTGGGGACCCTTTCGATCCCAACGATACCGGGATGAAGGGCAATTTGATAGGGGCGATGGTCGAGCTGGAACAGTTTAATGCAGCAGACCATAAGGCGAACACGGCATTCCGGGAGAAAAAAGAAGACGAGATGTCCCGGATGTGGGTAGGTATAATAATTTTGGTAGCAAACGTGATCGTGACTTCCCTTGTGGTGGCACTGATCACTAATTTGAGTAAAACAGGGGGCTGATAAGATGAAGCGATTCAATCTCATAGTGGTATTGGCAATCCTATTACTGCCGGTGATGCTCTTCGGAGCTGACGGCGGCATCATGGGATACCTACAGGATAGCTGGAAAACAATCGTAGGGGTACTGATCGCAGTATTCGGAATGTTCTGGATACCGGGATTACGAACCATAATGGTGCTGGCGCTGAAAACGCTGGTCAGTGAGGCGGTGTTGAAGAAAATCTTCCTCGAGATCGCTCAGAAGCTGGTTGACAGCACCAAGACAAAAGTTGACGACACTTGGCTCGAGGAGATTAAAAAGAAACTCTAACCGATGCCGTCACCAAGTCCACTTACGAACTTTCAAGCATTCGGCCATCCGCTCGGTCAGGAAATCGAAATGGTATGGACATTACCATCGACCATGCCGAGCGGGTGGAGAATCTGGTTGTTCCGCAGAGAGGGATCAGATGTGCTAGATGCAGAGATCACCAGTTACTTTGCTGATCCAAATTCGTTACCAGCGGATATGACAGCGGACTCGATTGATAATGAACTATATCCCGACGGGGTTACAGGGATTTCTGACTACGCACCGGAAAATAACAGCACCTATTACTACAAGGCAGTGCTACAAGATTCGAGTGATGATGCAGTATCCACAAATGCCAGTACGAATGCCCTGTGCAAGAAAACCGTGGAGACCAGTATCATCGATGCGAAGGAAGTTATACTAGCTGTGATTGAGCGGGTGATGGAAGCTTACGGGATGAAGAAAGACCAGCACTATCAGCTCATGCGAGAGTATGCGCTTCCGGGGATGCAGCCACCCACACTTTACGTCACTCGCGTAGGCGGCCAAGTGCTGCATCAGTACATGGGTTATTTCAGGCAGCTCGAAGCAGACCTAAAGAATACCTACGGCGAGCTGGAGATGGATAATATTCAGGTGGTCTGGGAAGACCCCAACTCGATACGTCGGGACACGATCACCAAGATGTTCCGAGAATCAAAAGAGTTCATCCGCCAATATTGCATACGTGGAGAGGGCGGTGATATGGAATGGGTAGAAATTTTAATTGAGGGCGATGTGATAAATGAGGCGGTGAGGGATAGGGTCCAAGTAGGGGGCATGATGATGCTTTCCTGCGCCATCTCCTCAGAGGTCACATTGCAGCCCAACCTTGCATCATGGCTGGAAGGTAAGGGCGAGCCTCAGAACTAGGGACAAAACCAATGGCAAAAAATGAGCAGCAGGATATTACTCCAGAGGCAGCATCCGATACCCCAAAGGCTGAAGCCAAAAAAACAGCCCCAAAGGAAAAGCCGGAGCAGAAACCTTTGCAGTTGATTTCGTTTTCTGAGTATAAGGAAAATGCCAAGCGTGATGATATTACATTCGTGCTCGAGCAGGGATTTAGAGTCTGGATGAAGACGGCCAAACAAGAGCCGCTACGTTCCCGGACCTTTGGCGACTGGGAAAAACTTATTGAGGAATACTTAAAGTCATAAGGAGCGAATTATGAGCCAACAGAAATTTGACAACAGAATTCTGGTTGAGCCACAGGCAGCAAGCAAAATTACTGTCGGGGTCACACCCAAAGCCAATCCGTTGGCTACGGGCAGGGTGATCGTAATTGGTGAAAGCGAGGGGGGAGCACCCAGCGAAATTCACTGGTTCACCGATAAACCGGGTGCAAAAGATGTGCTCAGAGGCGGTGACGCCTTGCGGGCGATGGGGTATATTTTTAACCCCTCTCCCCAGCATAACGGAGCGCCCTATTGCGGATTTGTCCGTGCTCAAACAGCAACGACCGCTGAGCATGATGCTACCAGCGGTAAAATAGTATCAAAAGATTATGGTCTGTGGGTTAATAGCATCAAGATTAAAATCGAAGATGGAACCACAGCCAACTCAACAAAAATCTCCGTGGCCTATGCCGACGACCTTGAGGTTTTTGATAACCTTGATCTGGCGATGACGATTCAATATGTCGGGGCCGCAACCTTGGCAGATATTGAGGTCACAGCAGGGGATCATATAATCGGGGCGTCTGGGGCCACGGCCACAGACGAGGTCGAATTCGATTATGATCTCACCCAGTCAGATTACAATACCATCTCGAAACTGGTAGCGATTATCGATGCCTTGGCGGATTGGGAATGTACGATTTTCGGTCTTGCACCATCAGGCACCGGCACATTGACCAGTATCTTCCTGAACACTCTGGCGGCGGCGGACGTGAAAACCGCTGCGGTGAACTTGGAAGCTTATCCGAATATCGCCAAACATGCTCTGGATAGCCTCAGTGCATACGTGGACGGTACGGTAGTCGTCGATGGGACTCAGCTTACTACACAGGCTACGTGGGCCTTACTTGCAGGCGGGACATCCCCTGCGATGGATACATCAGCAATCACCGCTGCTCTGACCCTGATTGAAGAGGCAAACTGTCAGGTCATCTGGATCGATTCAGAGACAGCAGCAGATCATGCCTTGGTCACAGCCCATTGCCAGTCGAATACCTTTTTCCGTATGGGATTTTTCGGCCTTGTCACTCAGGCCACAGCCGCATTATCAGTTTCAGTAACGGCAGCGGCAGCGGCAGTGATGAATACTGCCTACGGGGCATTGGTGGCCTGTGGGATTGATGACTTTGCGGATGACGGATCAGGAGCAGAAGCCATCGCTCCCAAATTCTTTGCCGCAAAATGTGCGGGACTGGCAGCGGGGCTGCCGGTACAGGAGCCATTAACCCTGAAGGTCTTCAGTGCTCAGGGATTGCAATACGAATTCAGCAAAGCACAACGGGAAACATTGATTCGTGCCGGTGCGATTTCTCCGAAGAATATGGAAAGTGTTGGGCTGGTGATCACCCAAGGGGTGAATACTCTCCAGAACAATCTGAACTTGTGGGATGTGGCTAGTCAGTCATCCCCGGAGATTTCGTTAATGCGATCTGCGGGACAGTTCAATAAAGAGCTGGAAGTCGCCGCTGCTAGAGAATTCGTTGGCGGGACGGTTGGGGTAGGCCGGGCAACCATAATTGGATTCGTCGAAGCCCACTGCAAGGCCAAGGAAGCCGAGGGTGTATTAGCAGGAGATGATTCTGATCCAGATAATCCCTTGCCAGCATGGGAGCCGGTGGCGGCTACCAGATTGGATGATGGCTGGAGCGTGAAGGTTCCAATCAGGCTAAATAATCCATTCAATTTCTTCTTAATTGAGACCGTCGCGGTCCTGTAATTAGCCCAAAATTAGGAGACTATACTCATGAGTAAAAAAGTAGTACACGGTGCCAGAGTCTTGGTGTTCTTCGGGGGCACCAAAGTTGGTGTGATGAGCACCATCACCGAGAATGAAGACTATGGGCTTCAAGGGGCCTATGCCATCGGGCAAATGGAACCCTTTGAGATCGTGGCTCTTCGGTTCTCTGGCAACTTCAATTTCACATCACTTGTGCTGACTGAGAGCACTGTCGCGGACCTCAAATTTGGGCCACGGGCGGGTAAAACCGTCAAGGACATAGTGAAATATATCCTCACACAAGAGGGATTTATTATTGTTATCGAGGACAAGTACACAGGTGAGAATATTGCAACCATTTCCGGCTGCAAGGTTGGCAACCTCAGCCTAACGGTAGGGGAGAATGCGATCACTCAGCGGAGCGGTTCAGGTATGTATGGTGAGCCAGTAAATTCACCATAGTAAATTATCCACATAGGGAAAAATAAAATGGATAAAACTACGACAGTGAAGGTATCATTTGGAGGATTCACCTTCAAAAATATCCTCACTATTGGAGAACAAAACCAGATCGCGGTTCATAGGGCGACTATCTCAAATGGCATGTACGGCCAGATGATGCAGTCGCCAAATACGACAGAAGTAAATGCAGCATTTAATCTGCTCAGAACCAGTGAGATGGAAGGTCGATTGGTTAAAGCGCCGGAGGATTTTGAAGGCGTCGAGTCCTTGCAATCCGATCAGTTTGATGAGTTATGGAAGGAATGGACTGTAAAGTCCGGGTTGTTTCTCAGGAAAGAGAAATCTACCGATCCAGACTCCGGCGATGGAGAGGGAAAGGATCAAAGCTGAGGCATTATCGCTCCTAGATAAAGACTTTACTCGGATTTGGTTCAGGAGAAAATACAATTTCCCCCCAACCGACCAACGCTATTTGGATATGACTGATGAAGGAATTCACCAAGAATTCTATATTCATCAGGAATTAGACCGTCGGGTCGAGGAACAACGCAAGGCTCTCATACCGCATTGTGAAGATTGTAAGTATGAGGGGCCGCCTCATCCCGGCTCGGACGACCTCTGCCCGCGATGCGGCGCTGAAATGACGATTCCCGGAAAGGAATCCGATCAGACCGAATACCGCGATGATGATTTTGCTCAGACCGTGAAAAACGAACTCGGTATTGAGCTTCCCAGCCACCTGAAATAAGATTGAAAGGAATTGAGGTTTGGAAAACCGCATAGGAATCACTATAGATGCCAAGACCACCGGCGGCGAGGGTATGCGAGAGCATATCGCGGCACTGGGGCAGATGAATGCGGGTTGGGGTCACTTCAATGAAGTTCGACGGGAAGCTGAGCAGCAACATCCTGATAGTCTAAAGAAGCAAAACCAATACATCCGTGAGCAGATAGCTCTAATGAGCCGCTTGGAGTCTGTAGGTCATCAGGACAGGATGGCCGATCTTGCATACCAACGCAAACGGACCAGTAGCAAATTTGCTCAGGCCCGGATCGACAAGGAAATGCACCAACTGAGGAAGGAGCACATCTCTGATACCACTACCTCAGTCCAAGGCGAAGCATACCGAAAAGAGTGGGCATCCGAGCAGGGATTCGGAGACCCCGCCGCACCTGATTTATTGTCTGATCTCACTGGAATGGGAATTCGTGGGGCCGGTGGCCGAAGCATGGCTCAAGCAGGATTGGGCAGGTTCGCCAGCAGGGTGACAGGGAAGATGGCCGGGATGGGGACCCTCGCTAAGCTGGGGGTGGGAGCCGGTGCCGGGCTGGTAGGTTTTGGGGCATATAAACTTATTTCAGGGATGGTCGAGGGGAAAGACGCTTTCAAGCAGATCGCTCCCGACCTGATGCAGATTGCAGCGATGACTGGAAGGCTGGGGGGTGATGCTGCTGCATTCCGCGAAGAGTTTGAAGCAGTGGCAATGCTGACGGCAACCACCTTGCAGGAGATGAGCGGACTGGAGCAATCCTACATCCGCCTCACTGGTCAGCGATTGCATGGCACCGTGATGGACGATGTGGTTAACGTGGCTCAAAGTTTGGGGATCGATAAAGGGGTGGGAGTTGAGTTTGCTGGCCGGATGGGAATGACTGGCTATCGCAGGGACCCAATTCCGCTCGGGCGACTCCAAGAAGCCATCATTGAAGGGGTCCGCTCCGGGATAGGGCAGGGCCGCTTGCCGGAATTTCTGCAAGGGGTGATGACCCTCACAGAAACGGTGATGCGAACCTCAGTCACCGCTGACTCAGGCTTAATGGGGCGTTACGCCGGTAGGCTTGGGACTCTGGGGACTCCATTCCAAGGTCAACGAGGTATGCAGCAGTTGACCAGTTTCAATCAGGCGATCACCGGCGGCGGCATGGGCTTTCAAGCAGCTCGAAGGATACTGGACCGGACAGAGGGAGCGGGGAATTATTCCATAGGGCAAGTGATGGCGTTACAGGAACAGGGGTTACAGGACCCGCGACTACTGGAAGAATTTTTTGCGATAGCTGGGGAACTGGGGGGAGATGATCCTTACAGCCAAGCTATGTTGCTGAATCAATGGACTGGTGGCCTCGGTCGAGGGATACCAATTTCAGCGTTGTATAATCCAGACAAAGGTATTAATAGTTGGCTGGAATTAAGGAAATCTCTAGGCGGGAAAATGCTCGGTGATATGAGCGATCAGGGACTCCCAATAGACTTTGCAAAGCGAGTTGAAGAGATGCGAGGCGCTACCGGATTCGAGGTTCAGATGCGGGCAGTTGCTACCGAGATTGGAAAAATCGAAGTTGCAGCACTGGCATTTGAAAAAGCCAATGAACTATTCCTGCGGGGAGCACTGGCAATTGCGGAAATGGGTCTTGGCTCGGAAGCAGCGAAGTCGATATTATCACAGTACGATATTCCCCGTGATGATGCAACAACCAAAAGAAAGTTAATGTATCCGCCTCGGTAATTTATAATGGCAAATTATACCAAAAGACGGCCCAGCCCATATTTGCTTTTTCACACGAAGAAAGAGCGATCATTTGGCATTGGCAGCAATCCAGCAATTACCAAGTTTCCCATGAAGGATGTTATTAGGATTATGACCGATAACAAGATGGGAGCGGCATCAGGAACCTTCAGCATCGAACTGGTCTATTATAAGGTTCCCCCCAGCGATGTAGAGTCGTACTACTACGATACGATCCATCCGTTAGATGTGGTGGAGATCGAATTAGAGGAAGGCACCACCACGATGATCGGGATCGTTGACAAGGTGGAGAAAAGTACGGTCGTGGGGACCAAGAACGTTAAGCGGGGGGTGCAGATCACCGGCAGGTCATTATCGGCCATCTGGGAATTCGACCTGATCAAGTATTTCACCAATGCACTGGGGCTATCCGATGATCTGGCACATCGAAATCTACTACTTCAGCAGGGGCAGATATTACTCAACTTCGCAGAGAAGCCGCCTTATGAAGCCATCATAGAAATATATACCCATCTGCCTATGTTCAGCATGGAGCTGTACGGGGGGAAAACAGCAGAGGATTTCCTCGATGTTGGCAGCGAGTTATTTGTCCGTAAAGACGAGAAAATATTTGCACGGGGAATTAGTCCTTACGCCGGTAGCGTATGGGATTATTTCAAAACGTATATCCAAGAACCATTCAACGAGTTGTGGACAGATTCGAGGGATGGGAAATTGGTACTGAGGTCCAGACCGACACCATTCAGCCACGGAAAAAAGGACCCCGAAAGTGCGGAAAGTGCGCTGGGCGAATCCCGAATCAGCAGTTGGCACGACACCAAAAACTGGATTGGGGGCAGTGCGTTTCATGTGATCAACCCCAGTGACATCCGGGAAGAGCGCATATCAAGAGATCATGGCAATGCCTACTCAGTGTTTGCGGTCCTCTCATCGGATAAGTTTACAGGGGCGGATGCGGAATATGCCACGTTCCATCCGCTGATTGACTCCCCGCTGGTAAAAGAAATTGGCACCAGAGATAATCAGGTTAGCCTGAATTATATCCCTATTGTGGGAGACGGTAAAACCACCGACGGATCACTGGAACGGTATGAGTATTATCGGAATAAGCTGTATCTCTGGAATAGGGATAATCACCGAATGGAAGGTGGCTCGATGACCTTAATGGGCAACTCAAACATTCGAGCCGGTGATAGGATTTTCCGTGAGGACCTGAATACAGAATTTTACGTTACAGGGGTCAGCAATAATTGGGCTTTCGGCCAGCCCTTCACCACCAATGTTGCCATCAGTAGGGGATTGCGGCGGGACACCCGCGATAATCTCTACGAGGCCGGAATGAACTTCCTGAAAGGAATTTGATAGTGCTCCGAGATGCCAAAGTCGTAAAGGTCAACCCAGCTCATCATAGCGTTGATATTGAGTTCCGATCCACCAGTGAGATAATCCCTGATGTGAAAATTGCTGGCCGGGTGTATTGGAATCTCCAGCCGGGCGATTATGTGCTGGTTGGATACATCGAGAGCAACGACAATCCGGTAGTGCTCGACAAGGTACTGCTCCACGGCGATCCCCGGATTGAAGGTTCAGAGCGAGACGACATTCATCTGATCCACGAAGTTGGTCCGAGAGATGATAAGGGTATCCTTACTGAAGTGACAGGCAAGATTGAGGTGCATACTGATACCAACGGCAACTTAACCCTCACCCTATCGGGGGAATTGGGAAGCCTGAACATAAAAGCTCAGGGGAAAGAGGGTAAGATCAACATCGAGGCCGCCGGTGATACAACCATCATATCAGATGGGAATGTGTATGTGGGTACGGATGGGAGCGCAACGGTGACGGCCAAGGGGAATATCTCGGCAACAGCCGATGGTGATATAAGTGCCGTTGCCAAAGGCACCGCGAAAGTAGATGGCGCTACTGTCGAGCTCGGGGATAACTTGACAAAGTTGTTGGTGAATAATCTGCCTGTCTGCATAATTACAGGGGCCAAGCATTCCATTGGGAATAAAAACGTGAAGGCATGAGATGGGTATCTCGAAGGACGGATTAAAAAGTGCGATGCTTACCGCGATGGCGGGCAAGCCGGACAACCAAGATGACGCAATAGAACTCATGGCAGGGGCCATTGTAGATTATCTAAAAGTCAATCTCGAGGTAAAGGTCCCAGCGGGTGAAGTGGTTACGAATGCTACAGGGCAGATAGTAGTGACGAAGAATTTAAAAACAATTGATTGCGAGGTATCGTAATGCCCCTCTTGCCGCCACTGGTCTACGGTGTGAACGAGCGACAGCCGCCGAATATGCTATCGCTGATAGTGTGGAAGAAGATACTCGGGATAGCAACGCCAGTCATCATGCAGTTCCCGGTAATGCCTGAGACACTGACATATCTCAAGCAATATTTAACAACCGTAACATCTACTCAGGAAGGCGGTTGGGTGGATGACTTTGGCCCGGCCCCCAGTCCTTTCGATATAAGTGGAACCTTCGGATATAACACGAAGGGCTATTTTAACGGGGGGCTATATAACGGATTTGGCTGGATACAGTTTCTGGAATGGCTGGTCGATTTATCCCATGAGAGGGATGACGACGGGGAATTACCGGAAGTTTGGTTGATGAGCCATGTGTCACAGCATTTCCTCGAGGTCGAATTGATAAGCATGTCACTGGGGGAGAGCATATCCAGAAACATGCTCTGGACCTATACGGTTAAGTCAACCGTTCTGCGTCCCATCACAGGCAGCCCTCTCGAGGATGTAATACTTGGGAGCGTGGTTGAGCAGGTAACGCAAACCGTCTCGAATACAATCAACAATCTAGGGAATGTAGTCTTATGAATTTTCTCGAGATTGAGATCACTAAAGAGATGGAAAGCCGTGACCCGATTCGCTCTAACAATTTTGCAGCTACTATTGTCCGAGCAGGAGTCAGGAAACGATTCATTCAATTACAAGTCCTGCTGCTCAAGATTAGAGATGCTGAAAAAGATATTCATGCCTATGGCAGCGGGGAGCTCTTCAGGGATTTAATTAACATATTTGAGACACCGGGATCGCTGAATCCATTCGATGATCAAGCTCTGTTTGGGACAACTAATCCCCCCCGGCACTCGACGGTAATTGAGGAGACCCGCAAAGCTCTTCGCAGGGTAGCTACATCGATGGATAATATCACCCAAGCCCTGAAATTGGTGAGGAACATATACAATTTTGTGGACAATCAGGTCAAGGATACCAATGCGGAATTTGACAGTAGGGAAAGTCGAACAGAAGACCTACTGGCATGGGCGCACCGCACTGGAGCCGAACTTAATCCCGACATAACCGGCGCACGTAGGCTGAGCCTTCAGACACGGGCAACACCGGCGACGACTAACCTATATGGACTGCTCAATATACTGGACAATCTCCGGCTGGAACTTGAGACCTTATTCAACATACCGGCATATTACCGGACGGCCACCGATAGCAATACAAACAAGATCGAAGTGCCGGTGAAAAAAGTATTTATCCGCACCGGGGAGTCATTAGAACGAGTGGCCCAAAGAGAATTAGGAGATGCAGATAAAGCTCCGCTAATCATGGAATTCAACGACCTGACTCCATCAGATATATTTGCAGACGACTGGAACGGACGCGAGCTCTCGATACCCTATTCAGAACCAACAAACAACGCGAGGCTGGCAAATAATTTTGTGCTGGATTCACAGAGCGGGGTTAAGGTTCTGGGGCGGGACCTGACCAACGATCTCGAAGTTCAAGGCGGCGATCTGGTTCTCAACCAGCACACAGCCAACTTATTCCAATCACTCGACAATATTATCCAAACACCGGCGGGAGCGATCCCCGAAGACCCGGAGTATGGCAACAGGATTCTACAGATAAGCAACGGAGCCGTTCCCCGGATAGCGGGGGAGATGATTTCAACAGAAATAAAACGGGCATTAATGACCAACCCTCGAATTGCATCCGTTACAGGGATTACTGCAATAAGGGAGCAGGATGCCTTCAAGGTGAAATATCAGGTTACACCCGTGAACCATTTAACAGAGGCTGACTTAGAGGCAAGTCTGAGGTTGACATGATAATCAAAACACGCAAACAAATTCTCGCTGATATGATCCAGTGGGCGCGGAATAATAATTCAGACCTCACCGATTTCAATCAGGGGGGGGTAATGCGAAGTATCTATAATTCAATTGCAGCGATACTGGCCCAAGTGTACTACAATCTCTACAAGGTCTATCGCTCAGCTCGGATCATCTATGCCAGTGGGACCGATCTCGATACAGCGGTAGCTCCTCGATCAATAATACGGCGGGGGGCCACGAAAGCAGCTAAGGTTGTAACTTTTTCCGGCACCAGTACAACAGCGATTCCATCAGGCATGAAATTGGCAACTCCTGACGGGATTGGATTTGTTACTACAGAGGGAGACACAGTACCGGCCATAGGGCGGGTGGACGTGGATATTGAGGCAGCGGTTGCAGGAGAGATAGGGAATGTGAATGCCGGAGAAATTTCTGTCATGGTGGACGAGGTAAGCGGCTTGACCGCCGTAAGCAATGCTGCTCCCACAGACGGCGGCTACAATGCTGAGGCTGACGAACAGCTCCGCAATCGGGCGATCATTCAGTTGGCGACAATATCTCAGGGGATTGAGGCCAGTTACGAAGCATGGGCATTGGAAGCCCGCGATGATGTAATCCGAGCGAGACCCCAGTACGGACACCCAACTTATAGCGATAAAACAATCGTGGTTCATCTGGTAAAGGCCAACGCCGGACTATTCACGACATCGGACCTTGACCAGATTGCAAACTATATTCAGAGCAAGGCCCCACTGGGAGTAGTGATAGTTTGTGCAAATATTGTCTGGGCGGCCATCACCCTCGTTGCTCAGGTGCGCCGTGCTTCGGGATATGAGTTGGTAGAAGTCACCAGCAAGATTACCAAGAACCTCAGATTATATCTCGACTACAGGGAGTGGGATTGGGGGACCGACCTTGACTGGACCGACCTATACTCATTAGTGGGATCAACTCTAGGCGTGGATGAAGTATCACTAACAGCATTCAGTCCCTCGACAAATATCACTGTTGGTGATTACTCACTTCCCAGCTTTTCATCACTACAGATAACGGACTGGTAATGAGCACACTGGACAACATCAAAGCGAAACTACCGGCATTCATCACCCGGGGCACCCGCCTTGATAGTCTGCTAGGCCCAATTGGAGCCGCGATAGATCAGCTTAATCTGGACACAGATACGTTCAAAGACGGGCTTGCCATCGAAAACGGCAATCCCTCGATGTTGGATGCCCTTGCGGCAGATTACGGCCTTGTACGCCATTACAACGATACTGATAAGATCATGGGCATTCGCATAATGAATGCCATTAAGACCCATCAGGAACGTGGCACACAGGCGGGATTGGAAAGGGAAGGGCGGGAGATAGCACAGGTTACTCCGTACAATCAGAAGATGAGATTTGTACTGGGGGTATCAGGGCTTGGAACCGGTTGGGCTTTAGGCGGTGTGGGATCAGAATGGATTCAATTTTGGAATGATACTCCCGGAACGGAAGCATCTCTCGAGGCGCAATTGAGCGCAATAATGCCCCTGCATGTTCAGGCGGGGATCGACTCCATTGATGCTTATGGAGCGAGTGGGGGCTATGAGTCAATCAGGGACGCAAACCTGCTCGATGGCGTAACATTCACGATTACCAATACGGGCTTTATCAATGATAAAAACACCCTAATCCCCGAGAATGAAAGTCCAGTATACACCTTTGGGAATATCGATCTGGGAGCCACTTACGCAAACTATCAATGGTTGGTAGATTGGGCTGATTATGCAGCATGGGATTTAGACCATGATGTGCTGATCGAGGTCCGGTTTTCATCGGATGAAGTAGCTTGGAACGCATGGACTCCGTACCAGCGGAACCAATGGGTACAGGGAGTGCAACTGGAGCAATATGCCCAATTCAGGCTGACCCTGACAATGACCACTTATCGCAGTTTTAATCATTATATTTTCAGGAGTTTCATCCTGAAGGGCTTGACGGCTACCCAGCAACGCTATGGCGAAGCTGAGAAAGCAATTACAATACTGCCGACTATCGGCAATTAGAGAGGTAGAAAATGGGTACTTTAGCGTCACCAAATTTAGTCCTGCCACTGATAGACCTTTCCACCGGCGGATTGGATACCGGGGAAACCGTGGAACTTGTTTTGCACGGAAATGCCTATCCGGGGGGTGCCATTGCAACAACTGAAATAGGGGCCACAGGTTATTATAAAATTGAAACCGCTGGGGGGGTAGCAGCTCTTCCTCAAGGCATATACGAGGTCTATGTGGGGGGAGTCTTCAAGGCGGTATTCCAGCACGGCTATACAGCTCTACAGGATCATGCTGATAGTGTGGCCGATCCGCATAGCATGGCAGCGGCACAAGTATCCATTGTCGATGCCGGTGCATACATCTCCGGCACGGATGTTGAAGCAGCTATTCAGGAACTCGGGGCAGCACTGGCGGCCAAGGCGGATAGTTCCGGCACTATACTAACCGACAACAGCAGCCAGTCAGTTGATGCGGCCAAGCCGGTAGTCACGAATTTGAATGCCGATAAAGTTGATGGAAGACATGCAGGTGCAGAAGCGGGGAATGTTCCCATCCTCGATGCAAGTGGTGATCTTCCGCTCTCTAATATACCAGCTACTTTGACTGGCAAGGATGCCGACTCGGTAGATGGCCGTGATGTAGGCCAAGTGGCTGGAGATATTCCCGAGTTAGGGTCATCGGCAGGACAGTTAGATACGTCCTTACTTGGCATGGAAGTGGGGACAGGTAATCTGAACATTCCCCAGCTTTCAACAATAGGCGCAGCGGGAAAGATTTCAGTAACTCTGGCCGGGAAGCTTGTTGATTCCAATGAGGCTGCTGAAGCGGGCAAGATTCCAATCAATGATAACGTCCGGCACCGCACATCCACATTAAATCAGGGGGACTCCCCAGACCCGGACCTCTACGGCGGTGGGACGATATGGGCCGACCAAGCGATGGCGAATGATACAAACGCTATTACATTGGATGATTCGATTAACTGGCGAGATCGAATGATAACCATCTTAGGCAGAATGAAAGAGGATGGCGCAGACGTAGCCAAGGGCATTCCGGGGGGTGCAGAGGATAATAATATAGTAACAGGGATAAAAGATGTTACACCGGATGCCGATTTAGCTGTCGGGCTATTTTATTCAGAGAGTGGAAGATCAGGCGCAGGCACTTTGCCGGGCTGGAGATTCAGGCCCTCTGCCGGAGATGATTATTTGTATATTTGGGCAGACTCAACTTCTGGAGATTTAATGATTGGGAAACAGGCCACTGCAAACGGCTCCCGTTACGCAGTTGTCCTTAAAATTGATTACAGCCCGGATCAGCAACATTAATAAAGGATTAGAACAATGAGCGGCAAGATACCATCAGCATTATTCCCAACAGGGCTAACCGATAATGTTTTCAAGACTCATCGGGATTTAACATCGGATGCCGTGACAGATCGCTTGGTCGATATTATGTCAACAGAAGGCGGCTTGATCATTGATTCATTGGCGGATACTGACCTTCAGGTGGTCGATGCCGGTGGCGGAGTGATTAATGTCAAGGCCGGAGTTGGATACGACAAATTTGGGCAGCGGCTCTATCTCGCAGTAGATGATTCGGCCAGCGGTGAATACATCGGAACAGTTGACTTATCTAGTCCCATCGACCTCTCGACAAATTACAATGTCAAGATTGATGTAGATGACGCCGGAGCTGCCGAAATTGATTGCCGGGGAGCTACCCCGGCGGCCACCACCATCGATGAAATAGTAGCGGCTATCAATGCTGCTGGATTTGGGACAATAGCATTCAGGGCAGACTCAGTAGGTAATCCCATAACATCCGGGGACTACATCTTAGTGAAGTCAGCTACTACCGGCGGCAGCTCGGAAGTTGAATTCGTGGCTCCCGCCAGTCTCGATGCCACCAATGAGATATTCGGTCTGAGCGAGGGAGCATATCCACATACCTATAATGGTGGCAGCGGCTATACGATCCCCGCTGACTCGGCCAATTACGATGTGATCATTGAATATGCCAGTGTGGAAAGTGTCACTGGGAACTTTGAAGGTGGCTATCCTACAGGGGGCGACACCGAATACACCCGGAGAGACGACTCCTACAATATCACTGTCCAGCTCTCTTCAGTGGGTCCAATCAATGATGCCGACCAGCACGAACTATGGCTGGCACAGGTCAGCAATACCGGCGGGACCCTGACTATCATAGATAAGCGGGGCGATATTATTTTGAAACTGAAGGGACAGCGCCAGATCGACATAACTCCACCACCAGCCCCTGTGCTGGTCAGCCTGACCCAAGAGCAGATCATAAATGCAGGGCTGGGAGTTTCAAACAATACGGTCAACATCATTCCCCGCTGGGAAGCTGTTACCGATGCGTCAGGGATCAGGGAGTACATTATCCAGCTAGTGCTGACGTATCGAAACGGAACAACGGTAGCAAATGCCGATCCGCAGGAATACACCTTGCAGGGCTTCGATACTTCCCTCAGCGAGCTTCAGGTCAAGATTGTAGTTCCTATAGGTGACAAATATGATGTGTATGTGGCGGCGAAGGATAACTCCCTGAGCCAGAACACCAGTGCATTCACCAATCTGGGGAACATCTGGGCAGGCTCGGATGATGACGCCAATGATAGCGTACTCATGCCATTGATCACCATGACCCCTGTTACGGATGGTGTGTTGGTTGACTGGGCGGACCTGACTGAAGTGATCACAGCATTTGAATATTGCTGGGCTTTTGACGGGAAGCGGCCACGTTGGGGAAGTAGCCAAGTAGGTTCAACCAGCAATAGCGAATTCGTTGTTACGACATCACCCGGAACAGAGGTAGGTATCCGGGTTAGGATTCGCCGGGCGAATAACAGTGTATCCAATGAAGTCGAAGGGTCCGCAATTGCCGGTGGTACGATAATCCGCTCGAATGAAAAGGTATTGCCAGCACCGGACCTCAGTGTCGATGCAACGGATGACGGCAAGGTGGCTCGGTATCAGAAACAGGTATATCTGCCTAACTCAGCCAAGATCGTCAAGCTGGCGATAGATGTCAAAACTTTCGCCCGGAACGACTCCGCACGGGGACTGGTCAGGATATATCGTGATAATGCTGAAGCGGGATCCGTGAACATTACCTTTAATGCAACAGGGCAAGCTGAGGTAGAAATGACCACGGCAGAGTTCACTGCTGGATTTGTAACAGTCGATTGTTATGATTCTGCCGAGTCAGGCTCGGTCCAAGCGGCCTTCACGGCAGACCTGTTCATTATCTATGCTGAAGGACTCACAGAGGCCCCAGTACAATTTAGTAACCAAGGTGCGAATTTATAAGGAGCTGTAGGGATGAAAAATATAGGAAAAATCAACTATTCAATGGAAGCCGAAGGGGCCGAGCTTGGTGATGTACGGTTGCAAGGCAGTTACTCGATTGCCATGACCGGTCTGACCATGCCCCTGAAGACCGACATTGTACTGGCAAAGGCTGGCGCTAATGTCGTAGTAGGTCTGGGTGGGATCACTACAGTCAAGTTCCTGTATATCAAGGCGGTGTTTCCAACGACCTATACCGAGACAGATGCCACGATTGAACTATTGATCAATGATGGCGGCGGTGAGATCACCATGACTGGGACTCAGTTCATGTTGGTGGATACCGATATAACATCGATCAAACTCACAAATAATTCCCATGATACAACCGGCGCTGATGCCACGGTATTTATCGATCTTGGCGGAGTGTAATAGTGACCCAGCGGGAGAATATTAGCGGCTATATTCGCGGCCTGTCCGGTGTGGCTGTTGCACTGGTGGATTTCACCACCGGCGCAACGATTAACACAACTCATTCGATAGCCGATGGCTACTGGGAGTTTGTCGAGCCGGGTACAGGGAAATATAACGTTCTATTCTCCGGGCGGAACACTATTGATTCTGATGATATTTACGGCATCGAGATCGTGGATATGTCAGAGTTCGAGTCCAGCGAACAATTCCTTAATGACACTCCCCCATCTGGTACGTTTGGCGACGGGGCCGCTCCCATCACTCACGTTATTACCCGGATCGAGTCAGATGCTTATATCCAATGGACCTATACACCGGACGCCACGAACAAACATCAAGGATTTGTGGTCAGGTGGGAACATGGAGCAAGTTCAAGCCAAGCGATTTCGGGCACATCACCATCCCGGAAGATTGACAGTGCAGCACGGGACTTCTCAATCAAGATACCAGCGGATAATTATGTCACGATCAAGGTCTATGCCTATTTCAATGGTGTCGGCGGAAGCAACGAAGATACCGGGTATCAACATGCCAACTGGGTAGACAGTCAGGCAGTATCGCTGGCAACTCTATCCGGCTGGGACGCAAACCCCTCAAGCCTGTCGAAAAACAATGCAGAACTAAATAGTGCTGGTTACATCATACTGGGAGATCAGGCGGGCAATGATGTTGTTCGGATGGATGCAACCCATGCCAGCTACCGGCAGTGGATCGGCCACAAGACTGATCCCACACTGGCAGCCTACGCAGTAGAAAAGGATGGTACGCTCCATGCCACCGGCGTAGAGATTTCAGGGGTACTGACGGCCACCACCGGATACATCTTAGGGACCTTGACAGTTGGGTCCCATAGCAACAAGATCACAATCATTGGAACCGCAGCAGAAGCTACAACAGCGATTTATGCGGGAGCTGGTAACTACGGGAATGCCGATACAGGCTTCTACGCAGATGCTTCAGGCCGCTTTAGCATGGGGGCGGGACTCACATGGTCAGGGAGTGTTCTAAGTGCCGCAGGGATGACCCTAGACCCAACTGAGGGAATTTATGCGGGAGCAGATGCCACAAGGGTCCAGATGAAGGCTGGGGCTGGAATCTGGGCTGGAGCCACCGCCATAGGCAGTGCTCCATTCAATGTCACAATGGGCGGAGTGCTCACAGCGACAACGGGGAACTTCCTTGGCCTAATATATGTGGGGGCAACCTCGAACCGAATCAAGATCGATGGTGCTGGCAAAGTCATAGGGATGGAAGATTTTGTCTCCGGGTCTACAGGCTGGGAGATTGATGGTGCCGGTAATTCAGAGTTCAACAATACTGTGGTTCGCGGCAACATAGCCGCGCAGATGTTTGTATTTCAGGAGATGGCCGTCACCCGTGGTACTCAGGTTATAGCAGTTTCAGCAGGGGAATTATTTGCAAATGCAGTAACTACTGGCTCAGGTACATTCAACCTCAAGGTTACGAAGCCACCCAGCGGCAGCAACCCATTGGGATCGGCATCATTCTGCGTTATGGATGACGGGACAAATGAAGTCTGGTTCACACCGGGGGCTGGGACATTAACAGGCGGCACCCATTACAACTATACCGCAACGTGGGTAGCTGGGGCAGCGCACACATTCACCATTGGCACGGCCATTGCAGATTATGGAATATCGGGACAAGGTGGAATCATCCTGACGGCGGATCGGACCAATGCTCCCTACATAGATATTTTCACTCATGCCGGTGCGCCACAGTCAGTCCTGACCACTCGGGTCCGAATTGGTAATACCAAGGGATTTTTAGGGGAAACCAATGTTAGGTATGGGATCGCCATCGGGGAATCAACCAAGTATCTGAAATACAATCCCACGGATGGATTGATAATTCGCGGCGATCTCACGGCTGACACAGGATATATAGGCGGTCCGACTGGCTGGACAATAAATACTGGTTATATGGCAAGCGTTTCAGGTTCTCCACCGATAGGAATGTCACTAAACAACACCAACGCAGCTCTCATAACCACACTCGGTTCAGGATTTGAAGTATTTTACCCCAGCGATCCGCGCATGTTTCTCGGGAATAGTACCAGCTTTATCAACTGGAATAATCATCCGAACACAAGTGAAGGGGCAGACGACGAGTTCTACATGAAGGGTGACTTCACACTGGACGGGACCTTCATAGCAACAGCGAGTAATGTTATTCAGGGGGGGATATTTAAGACCGCCGCCTCTCTTCAGAGGATTGAAATGGGGGGCGCAGGTAATAATCTTATCTTTTACGATGACGATGGGGAAGTGGTTATAATTGATGAAAACATTGAGGGCAGTGGAAACTCTGGTATGAAAATTCGTAATCCTCTTGATGCCAACCATTACACGAATATTTATGGGGGGTATATATATGCTTACAATGCCACCCGAGGTAATACAGCGGTCTTTAGTAATGCCTTTACAAATACAACTGGGTCAACAACGGTAGTGAGTGCTTCTTACAGTAGTGCCGATCTGGACAATTATGCGAAGTGGAGATACGCATTCTATGGCTCATCTACCATTCAAAATAATAGTTCAACCTCGCATGGATATGGTGGGTGGTTTCATTCGCTAAACTCTGGGTCAGGAGAGAATGTTGCGGTATATGCTGATGCTCCAATAGCGGCTGGTGCTTCAGGGGATAATTGGGCGATCAAAACATTCCGAGGCGATTCACTTTTCCAAGAGGACTTATATGTTACTCGGCACCTTATATTAGGGGGCACAGCAGGAGCGAATGTTAATGGCGCGATGAGATATACTGCTGGCACACCTGATAAAATAGAAGCTTTATTAGATTCAGCGTGGGTCTCATTAACTGCTGGTGGCGGAACAGTAACCTCAGTAGGAGCAGGGACAGGAATTATCGCATCGCCAAGTCCCATCATAGGCGTCGGTACTATATCTGCGGATTTCGGTTCAACTACAGGTAAGGTTTGTGAGGGAGATGACGCCAGATTATCTGATGCAAGAGTCCCGAGCAGTCATCAGGTTACTTCCCATACAGGCGGCGCATATACTATAGGATTACGAAATGCAGGTAGCACTGGGCCTTATTCAGCATTAGCTATTGGCATCAATGCCGTGGTTGGCAGGAATAGTTCAGGATTTATTAGTCTTGGAATAGGTGCTGGGTCAACTCAAGTAGCGCGTGGAAATCATGATCATGGATACCTGCCCCTATCTGGCGGTACGATGGCTGGCTCTATCGACATGGATGGTTACGATATATACGACCTTAACGAAGTGCGTACCAGAGGAGCCGACGGAGCTGGGTATAGATTTTGGAATAGCGACGATTATTCCATTCATATGAGTGCCGACGGTAACGGCACTTGGGGCGGGTACATCACGAACACTGCTGACTATAATATGTATTTCCGCATGAAATCTGGTACAGCGCGTGGCTTTGTTTTTATGAACGCCACGACTGCTCTGGCACAGCTTACGGGTACTCTTGGTGATTTATGGCTCAAGGGTGGATTGTACGTTGGAAATGCCTCGACCTATGGGATCACTTCGGCTGGTGTTGGCGACTTTGCCAGCATCCTTTGTGCTGGCGCAGCAGCGATTAACGGGCAGGCTTCTGTTGGCAGTCTGAGGATTGCTGGTGACTCGCTTGCTTCTACGCCAACAGAGATTGATCTTGTTGCCAATACCTCTACATCCAAAAACAGTCACACGCATCCGTACATCCCCAATAATGCCCACGTTTCTATGAATGGATACAATGCTACATTCAACAGCTATACAGTACCAGACGAGGGCGCAAATGAAGGGTTCATGGGGCCGGGTAATGCTTGGGGCTTGCACCATCCGTATGTTGCCCAAGGTGGATATATTGCTGTTGAATTAAAGATCGACGACCCGTTCCAACTCAGGACAAGTGGTGGAACATTACTTGAGCAAATAACTACGGATGGTGAGAGGACGCTACCACTAAATCCAGCGTTTTTGGCCTACAATAGTGTCACAGACTCTAATAAATCGGTAAATACATACCATCCAGTAGAATTTAATACTGAAGTATTTGACCAAGGTGGTGATTATAATAATGGTACGGACATATTTACTGCGCCAGTTGACGGGAAGTATCAACTTAATACTGCTGTTCGTATTGATTCTCTTGATACTGGTGCTTCAAATTATAGAATCTATATTACTACAACAAAACGTAGATACCAGTGGATAATTGATCCAAATTTTACAGCAGACCTTGCTCAATTCACTGCCAATATTAGCGTTACCACTGAAATGGATGATGGTGATACAGCATTTGTTGAGTTTTATCAAAGTGGTGGATTACCGCAATCAGATATTGTTGGAGTGACAAGCAATCAAACCACAGTTTTCTCAGGGTTTTTGGCAACGTAAGGAAATACAATGCAAATTATAGTAAAAATTTCAGACTTAAATTATAAAGTGATGGCACATGAGGTTATTAGTGTGGAGAGTTGGATTCAACTAGCCCTAGACGGTAAGGCAAACAAGTGCAAAAAAAGATTAGTTAAATCTGAAATGCCTCGAATGTTGGCCAACCCACTGGTGACAAATGAGGATGAACTTTTGGAGGCTGTATTTGCACAACCAGAATACATGAACAGGGCTGAGCGCGAAGCCATAGCAGAAGCAGCGGAATTATTAAAGAACGGATAGGCCGTCCAGTAATACACGAATAAAAAGGGACTAACCAATGGGGACCAAAAGCGAAGAAGAGACCAACGGAAAAACCACTACTCGGAAGGAAAAAATTGAAGCCGAGAAAACGGATGCCAAAAAAAGCGGCGGTGAAGAGGTGGTATTGACAATAAAACAACTCATCACAAGTTTCGGAGCACTGAATTATTTAGCTGAAAAGCCGCTGACTATAAAGATGACCTACCGCATATCCAAGGCACTGGGAAAGGTTAAGGCTGAGGTTGAGAAGTATAATGAAGCCGTCAGCAAATTCATCAAGGATTTGGGTGGCACACCCGGCCCGAATGGGTATGAGATTAGGAAGGGTGACGACAATTACGACGAGAAGATGCTGAAGCTAACCGAATACAGCGAAGAGGGTCTAAAGCAGGAAGTCACACTCACCGGCATCCTGCAATTCAGCCTTGAAGATATACTCAGTGCTCTTCCGGCAACGGTTGTGAAGGGAGATAAGAACAACCCCAGCGCCAGCGATCTTGTAGAGGACAAACCACGGCTCGAACCGTTTGTGCTGAACGAACTGGACTGGCTGTTTACGGAGCCTGAAGAAGACTATTAATTAAAAGTGGGACGCTGGCAATGCCCTTGGAACTGTATGCTGGTTGAGTCCCATAAGCCCCCGGTGACGGAGATCCCTATGCTCTGTTGTCGGGGGTCTTGCTTTAGAAAGACCAACCGCTGGTAGCGGTCGATGTGGCGGTGTGAACACTCATGCCACTGGCGTCGATAACGATTGATACAACCGGCATCTGCCGGGGGGCGATCCGCAGTTTCTGTACCTGTTCATAAGCTTCATTCAACCGCTTCATAGCCTCAATATCCCCCCCCCTATCCGGGTGGTATTCCATTGATAGCCGCCGATAGTTAGCCTTAGCTGTATCCATCAGTGCAGCCAGATGTTTCACGGTATCGAGGGGATTAAAATCCGGGGGGAGCGTAGTGATTGCTGGTGATAATTCAAGGGTTGAGAATATGGCAGGCAGCTCCATCGAGGATCAAATTAAATAAAAATAATGCTTGCATAAATACCGGAGTGGTATATAGATTTTATACGCTGTTATACACCAATGGAGATATTATGCCAAATGTGGAAAAGTCCAAAACGTCCCCCATTCCTGTAAGATTTGATGATGATGATATTACCTATCTCCGGCAGATGGCTACCGAGGGAGAGCGAACTCTTTCAGCGGAAATCCGCCGGGGGGTTAAGGGGCATATTCAGAAGCACAAGCGAATGAAAAGCTTAAGGGGGAAATCACCGCAATAGCTCCCTATAATGGGAATTCTCGTTCACACAGTCTCGTTTGTAGGCTCTGGGAATGTTGGATGTATAGGGTGTTAGAACAGATTTAATAACAACCGTCTGGAGAATCAAATGACAACAGAAACACCATCGATCTCGACTGCACTTGTATCAGTGAGCGATTTCGATACCAAATATCCCATCGACAAATACAACCCATTACTACCTTCCAAAACAATGGTGGAGAGCGTCCAGCGATTTAGTAAGCTGACAGTCGAAACCGTAGTGATCAACTCGGACCCCGACGCTCAAGAAGTTTTTACCCTTGGGAGAACCGAAGTAACAATAGGGGGCAAAAAGACATGGGTTGATAAGCTCTCGCCCACCAAAACCGCATTGGATAAACTCTGGTTCGCAATGGGCATTGACTCCGTTCCTGAAAAGAGCGGGCGCAAGGATGACCGGTCTGACCGGGACTACTTCGAGTATCTTATTGTTGGGCGGGTGACAAAACCTGATGGCAGCAAGATGGAAGTATCAGGCACCAAGAGTATTGATGTCCGCGCCTACGTCGAAGAGATGTTTGAGAACCTGACCCAGCAGCATGAGGCTAAAAATCTGGGTACATGGAGCGGCCCCAAAACCAAGCGGAAGCTAACACCGTTCACCGACGCCGAAGCTAAAGTACACATCGAGCGAAAATGCCGTGCTCGAGAGATCGAGATGCGGAAGCATGGTCTCCAGTTAGCTGAGACCGGCGCGAAAAATCGACTGGTCCGCCAGATCACAAACCTGAAGCCGTGGTACACTAAAGCAGAGCTGGAAAAGCCCTTCGTGGTTGCCCGGATCGACAGGAATGTAGAAGAGCTGGCCGCCGACCCTAAAACCCGCGCTGAGGTAATTGCCGCAGGGTCACATGCAACCGGGATGACCTATCCCGCTGGCGACAATCCCCCCAGTGGGATGCCGGGTGTTATTAATGCCGATTTCGATGACTCCCCAGAGTCTAATAATGATGATATAACCCAACCTAATGCTGATGACCTGCGGAAAGAGTTCGAGCTGCAATGTAAGGAAATGGACATAACGGCCCGTTTCAGGCAAATGGAGCATCTGATTGAATCGCGTCAGCTCAAGGCCAAAGGGACCGATGAAGTGCTCATTATCGAAGTCGCTAACTGGGAGAAGCGAAGCGGTGAGGATCAGGTGAAAAATCTGATGTGGGCATACGACCAACCAAAGCCCGACGGGCTACCACACTAAGGACTGCGAACCATGAGAATACTACATACGGCTGACTGGCATTTTACCGATGCCTTGGCCGACGTAATTGGTCCCGCCATCGACTTCATAGTCGCACAGGCTGAGGACATCAAACCAGAAGCCATTGTAATAGCTGGCGATCTGATAATGAAGCGGGGAATCATATCCCCACAGGAAGCTCTGATTATCCGTGAGAGCGTACTCAGATGTGCTGAGATTGCCCCTACAATCGTAATACCGGGCAATCACGACCTATCTAACCGCTATGACCGGGTTGATGCCGTGACGGGGCTACTGGCGCGATTAAAAACGGATGTACCAACACTGCATGATCGGCTATTGATAAGTTCAAAGCCGGGGCTACTTGTTAGCCCTGAATTACCAGATGTACGATTTTTCACCTTGCCTCATCCGTCCAAATACCTTTATCTGGCGAAGACCGATGAAGTGGAACCCCGCAACGTTGATGCAGAGCTGACCAAAAAGATGGAAGCTATCTTACTGGCAATCTCTGTCGAGGCCGGTGAACTCAAGGCAAATGGCAAGATACCGATCTTGGTAGGGCATGGCACGGTCAACGGCGGTGTGGCCGATAGCGAGAAAGTCCTCACGGCTGAGAATGATCTGGTCATCGACCGGCACTGGATAGGTGATCACTTTGATGCTGTGATGTACGGCCATCTGCATAAGCGCCAGAGCGTAGGATCAATAGTCTACAGCGGCGCACCGGCACCCATGACTTTCGGACAGGAAAAGATGATCCCCAGTTTCGAGCTCTGGGACCTCGTAGCCGGGCAGCATGTGCCTGTTGAAATCCCGGTGGCCCACCAGATGTTGACGGTGGAAGTTCCCAAGGAAAGTTTCAGCGATCTCAATGTTGACCCGGTGGATGTGGTATTCAAGGCCATCGAGCCAATTGCAATCAAGGATGCCAAGGTCCGGGTACGGATCGAAATCGCCAGCGAGCGGCGCAGCTTGATAGACATCCCGATGATTGAGGGAATGCTGGATAAGCGCGAAGTCCACAGTCATAAGGTAATGGTTGATACCGTGGACCCAATCCGCATCCGGGCAGAAAAACTGAACGCCGAAGGCGGCATGGATGACATGCTCACAATATGGTCAGAGCTGGACGAGGATCGAGCGGCCAGTCTCCCACTGATGAAAGAGATCAATCAGGCAGTGGCCGCCAACATTCCCCCAGATGTGCTCCATCAACTTCAGGGGGTCAACTATAAGCTCCAGCGAATCAAGGGGGTGAATTTCAAGCCGCTGATCGATGTGGACATCAACTTTGATGAGCTGGGCAGCATTATCTGCATCACCGGCCTCAACCACGTCGGTAAATCGCAGGTGGCTGAACTGGAACGTTTTGTCAACTGGAAGAAACTCCGCAAGGGGAGCCAGCTCAATACGGCTGTCCGGCTTGGCTGCACAGATACAGTGGTAACGAGTTGGTTTACAGCCAGTGAGCAGAACGAGACGGCTGTGCAGTACCGGGCCAGTCGAACCTTAAAGCTGGATAAGACGGGGGAGAAAGCCAGCAGCGTGATCACCCTCAGTAAGAAAGTTGGTGAGAGCTGGGAACCAATGAATGAGGGCGATTCCAAAGAAACCCAAATATCTCTTGAGAAACTGGTAGGCAGCTACAATATGTATCGGTCAACCCGATTTGGATCACAGCAGGATATTGATCGCCTGTGTGGCCTATCACCATCTGAGATGAAGGAAACTCTTCAAGAAGCTATGAACTTCACTGCCTTTGATCTTCGGCGCAAAGCCGCTGAGAATCAGTTGAAGGCTCTCCGTGGTGATTATGAAAATGTCACCATGAAAATGGAGAACCTGCAAACTGAGTTGGAGCAGGAAGCCGACATCAGGAAATCAATGACCCAGCTCGGTGAGTCCAAGGATCAAAAGGTTGAGCAAATCGAAACCCTGCGTACCCAACGGACTAAAGCTCAGCGCAAGATAGATGACGCTCGAAAGATCACGGATGATCGCACTGCACTGGAGACCCAGAAAGCAGAACTCGAAGGATCAGTCGGGACAACCTCAACATCGATTGTCAGCCTGACCAGCATCCTATCAAAAAAGGATCAGGTCACTGCTGGTATCCAGCGGCAAGCCGATCTCCAATCCAAGCACGATACTCAACAGGAACTTCAAACTGAGCTAGCCAACTTGATGCAGGAGTTCAGCACCGAACAGACTACCCTGCTCACCCAACGCAATGGCCTTCAGACCGCATCCACGAATCACCAAGGGGGTATCGATGCCATTCAAAATCAGAAAAATAACGCCGATGAGCAGCATCGGAATCAAGTCAGTGCGGCGAACCTTGCTGTTATAGGGGCTGAAGAGACCGCTGCACTAACCGCTGAGGTCCCCTGTATTGGCATGGACATCCAGAGCGAATGCAAGCTGCTGAAGAATGCCAACGAGGCCAAAGCTGAAATGGTCACATTAAAGCAGACCCATGATGATTTGGTAGCCAACCCCCCTGATCATTCCGAAAATGATCGGGTCATCAAGCAACAGGCTAATGCCAAGGCTAAGGTTGATACCGAGATCACTGAACTGACTGAGCAGATCAATGCCCGGCAGACTACCCATGAGATCAACCAAACCCAGTACGACACTGCCAAAACCGAGATTTTGACGTTGCGCTTCGATCTCAATAAAGAGAAAGAGCAGAATTGGGATGATGTTCAGGCAAAGGTCCTTGTGGCCGATACCGAATTGAAGAATGCCCAATCCAACCTGAATAAGCTGAACACCGATCTCGCTCAGGTAATTTCCAAGTTGGCAGCGATGGGTGAAGCCGTGGATACAGCTACCCTATCGCTCTCCGTGGATAGCCTGAGCACCAACATTACGAGTATTGAAACTCAGCGCGATAGTGTGGTTGGTCAAATTGGAGCACTGAAGCAGAGCCTCGAGCGACTGGATGGAATTCGAGCTGACCTTGGGGGGCTGGAAGAGACCAACAGATCAGGGCTGTCCCGGATCAACGCTTTCGTACATTACTTGGCCGCAGTCAGCCGGGATGGGATACCTTATTTGCTGATGGAGAAATCCCTGCCACGTTTCGCGGAATTCGCTAATGAGTTCCTATGTGTGGAT
>Ga0209976_10000038_pt1 | contig 101613 bp, 103 predicted proteins | sample SumtaG_FD_182806 | JGI IMG/M metagenome (GOLD analysis project Ga0209976, IMG submission 182806) | Deep subsurface microbial communities from Indian Ocean to uncover new lineages of life (NeLLi) - Sumatra_00157 metaG (SPAdes) (version 2) | ecosystem: Environmental > Aquatic > Marine > Oceanic... | reverse complement strand
ATGGAACAAGAATGTTCATTCCAGAAACAGCAGCAATATGACGGGTGCCTGTAATGTTAAACTTTTCCTTCCAGTGTTCTGGAATATTCTCTTCATCACCAAAAAGCAAAGCTTCCAAAAGCCCTGCTTGTGGCGAGGGGATTATTTTAGCAATGGTATTTTTTAATTTACTCTTTATAGAAAATAGTATTTTCATAAAAGAACTACCTGAACCCTCACCTATCAACTCTATCTCTGGAAAATAAATTAAAGCATATATTCCATCTTTTGCTAAATATTCTTTATAATTAAAACCTTCAAAAGATTGAGGCTCCTCTATTATCCCTTTTACTTTTAACTTATCTCCATATTTGTATTCAGGGTATTTCCATGTGAATAATAAAATCTTGCCTTCAATATCTTCTGGTTGGAATTCAATCTTTGTACTCTTTCCCCCTATAGAAGGCTCTTTATTAATAATACCTATTAATCTAACAGTTTCTTCATCTTTAATATGACTTTTAAGTTCATTATTGTCAGCCTTTAAATCAAAGGATTGATGGCGCCAAATACCTAAAGCAAGCGATAAGAAACAAACAACAAGAAACAAGGGCTTCAATTTTTTAGAGAAGACTAAAATAATTCCTATAACTAAAAACGATAAAAGATAAATTAGCTGAATAAGATTGTATGAATTTAAAAAAAATCCCTCCAATAAAAGAGAGACAAAGATAGAAGAATGTTTTAGATTTTGTCATTTAAAAAAGTTATCTTACCTGACAAACATCAAAAAAGGGAGAAATTGCTTTTTGGATCTCTAAAAGATACTCTTGAGGATATGGTTTTATTTTTTCAAATTCTGGCTTAATTGTTTTCTCTGACCTGAAATTTTGTAAAAAATAACGAGGGGCAGGTTTTATCCAATGAGCGATCTTCAAAATATCTTCTTTCTTATGGAAACTAGGAACCACGGTGGTCCTAAACTCAAAATCAACACCAGAATCTTTCAAAATATTAATGCTTTCATTAATCCTTTTTATAATAATCTTATTCCACCTTTCACTCATTCCAACAGTCTTTGCATACTTTTCTTCAGGAGCCTTTATATCCATTGCCACATAGTCTATTAATTTTTTATCTATTAAATCTTTTAAAACAACTGGATTGGAACCATTAGTATCAAGCTTCACTAAAAATCCTAATTTTCTAATTTTTTTAACAAATGATAATAAACCCTTGCTAATAGTCGGTTCACCCCCGCAAATCACTACTCCTTCTAATAATTCTTTTCTGTCTTTTAAGAAATCGAAAAATTCTTTCTGTAAAATTTTTGGCTGAACTTTAATTTTCTCCGGCAAAACAAGCTCTGAGGAATAACAAAAAGGACAGCGAAAATCGCATCCTGTCAGAAAAACAGTGGTCGCTAAGCGACCAGGGAAATCAATTAATGTTAGTTTTTGAAGACCACCTATTTCCATTTAGGTCTTTAAGGCTTTGGAGTCAAAGCTTTTGACTTTTTAATTTTAAATTCTTTTCTCTCTTTAAATTCCTGCTGTTTTCCAACATTCCATTGACTAACAGGTCTTAAATAACCAACCACCCTTGAATAAACCTCACAGGGTTGCTTAATAGTGCATTTTGGACAGTGAAAATGTTCTCCTGCTAAATAACCGTGGGTCGGACAAATTGAGAAGGTAGGAGTTAGAGTAATATAGGGCAAATGAAACTTTTCAAAAACTGTCTTGATCAAAGTTTTAACAGATTGAATATCAGAAATACGCTCTCCTAAAAAGAGGTGGAGAACAGTACCGCCTGAATACTTACACTGTAACTTATCTTGAAGCTTCAGGGCATCAAAAGCGTCAGTAGTATAATTAACAGGCAGTTGGGTGGAGTTAGTGTAATAAGGTACTTTCTTTGTCCCAGCTGTAATTATGTCTGGGTATTTTTCTTTATCCTTTAGAGCTAAACGATAAGCAGTTGATTCAGCAGGAGTAGCCTCTAAATTGTAAAGATTTCCTGTTTCTTTTTGGTAATCCACCAATTTCTCTCTCATAAAATCCATGATTTCTAAAGCAAATCTTCTTCCCCTCCTTGAAGAAATCTTCTCTCCAATAAAATTCAAAAGGGCTTCATTCATTCCAACTAAACCTATAGTTGAAAAATGGCCATCATAGTATCTTCCTCTCATTTTCTTTACGTTCCCTAAATAGTATTTTGAATAAGGATATAAGCCCTTTTCTATATAATCCTCTAAAGTCTTTCTTTTTAACTCCAAGCTCTCTTTTGCTAAATCCATCATTTTTTCTAGTCTCTTGAAAAACTCTCTTTTTGTTTTTGATAGATAACCTATTCTAGGAAGATTAATAGTTACAACTCCAGTACTCCCTGTAAGAGATCCTGCTCCAAACAAGCCTCCTCCTCCTCTATTATGAAGTTCTTTTAGGTCTAATCTAAGGCGGCAACACATTGACCTTACATCTTCTGGTTTCATTTCAGAATTAATATAATTTGCAAAATAATTAGTTCCGTATTTTCCAGAAGCCTCAAAGACTAAATCAAAAATTGGATCATCCCAAGCAAAATCTTTTGTAATGTTTATAGTGGGAATAGGAAAATGAAAGGGTCTTCCGCTTTTATCTCCTTCTAAAATCACTTCGTAAAAAGCTTTATTAAAGACCTTCATTTCTTCTTCAAATTCAGCATAAGTTTCTTTTTGAGGTTTGCCCCCAATAATTACTGGCTGTTTAGCAAAAGCAGGAGAAGGTTTTAAGTCTAAGGTAATGTTAGTAAAAGGACATTGAAAACCGACTCTAGTGGGTACTGCCATATTATATAAAAATTCCTGAAGAGATTGTTTTACTTGTTTGTAATTTAAATTATCATAACGAATAAAAGGAGCTAAAAGAGTATCGAAATTTGAGAAAGCAACAGCACCTGCTACTTCACCTTGAAGTGTATATAAAAAGTTTACTACTTGCCCTAAAGCTGGCCTGAAATGTTTTGGCGGCTTTGATTCTACCTTGCCCACAACCCCGCCAAACCCCCTTATTAAGAGGTCGTAAAGATCCCAACCCATACAATAGCAGCCCAATGTGTCTAAATTATGAATATGAAAATCTCCTGACACATTAGCTTCTCTAATATCTTTTGAATAAATTTTATTCAACCAATATCTTTTAATAATATAAGAAACGCCGTAGTGATTTAATCCTTGGAGAGAAAATGCCATATTGGCATTCTCTTGTACTTCCCAGTCTAATTTTCCTAAATACTGATCAATCTTTTCCACTGCCTCCTCGCTTACCGCCACTACCTCTCTTATTTTTCTCCTTTGCTCTCTGTATAAAATAAAAGCCTTGGCGGTATCAACCAACCCTTCTAAAATTAAAACTTCCTCAATAATGTCTTGGATTTGCTCAACATGAGGAAGTTCATCTTTTTTAAATCTTCTGTTTAAAATTTGAAGGACCTTATTGGATAATCTTTTTGAGCTTCTACCATCGCCTTGGCCGGTAGCAGTTAAGGCTTTAAAAATAGCGTCTGAAATCTTATCCTGCTTAAATTCTACAATTCCACCATCTCTTTTTTTAACTTTGGTAATTTTATTCGAAAGCATAATAATCTATTTTACTCTAACAAAAAAATCGGGTCAAATCCCAATTAAAACCAGTTAAAAATCAAAATTATCCACAGGCTGCAAGTCGCTAAAATCCTGTCACAATAACTGTAACTTTTATCTCTCCTTTGTTTAATTTCTCATTCTGAACAGCACCAAAAATCACTTTAGCTCTTGGATTAATTTCTTTCGTAATAATCCTTCCGATTTCTTCAATCTCAGAAAGAGAAACATCTCCACCCGAAACATTAAATAAAACTCCTCTAGCCCCTTTTGGAGTAAAGTCCAAAAGTGGGGAATTTAAAGCAAATCTAACTGCCTCTTCTGCTCTTTTTTCACCTTTGCCCTTGCCTATTCCAAAAAGAGCTGTTCCTGAGTGTCGAAGAATTGATTTTACATCAGCAAAATCAACATTAACTATCCCTGGAAGTAAAATCAAATCTGAGATTCCTTTCACTGCTTCTCTCAAGATATCATCGCAAATCCAGAAAGCATTAACAAGTGAAGTTTTAGGATCAATTATTTCAAGTAGTTTATCGTTTCTAATCGCTAATAAAGCATCAACCTGTCCTTTCAAGGATTCTTTGCTATTTTCAGCAATCCTTTTCCTATAAGCCCCCTCAAAAGAAAAAGGAAGAGTAACTATAGCCACGGTCAAAGCTCCTAAATTCTTGGCTATTTTAGCCACAACAGGAGCAGCTCCACTACCTGTTCCTCCGCCAAGACCACCCGTAACAAAAACCATATCTGCCCCCTTTAAAACTTCTTTGATTTCTTTTCTGTTTTGGATAGCTGCTGCTTCCCCAATTTCAGGATTCATGCCTGTCCCCAAACCCTGAGTTATCTCTCCTCCAAGTTTTAATTTTACATCAGCCTTGATTTTTTTTAAATCTTGATAATCTGTATTCATAGCAATTAAATCTACTCCTTTGATACCAAACTTTTTCATCCTAAAAATAGCATTTCCACCCGAACCCCCAACTCCGACTACTTTAATTTTTACTGAACTTGTCATATTTGATTATTTTTCAAGTTTTATTATTTTATGGAATAAAATTTTTAAATATCCTTTTTATTTTAGAAGTTACTTTTTCAAATATCTCAGAACCACCTTTTGTGCCTTCTAAATCAGCTCCCATTAGAACTAACCCACAAACTGTAGCCATAGTTAAATCTCCATTTATTCCCAGGACTCCTTCGGGTTTCCCTAAACGAACCGGTAAATGAATCTTATTCTTAGCTAACTCCACGATTTTGTGCATTTTAGCCCCCCCACCAGTTAAAACTATACCTGCTGGAAGAAGTTTTTCTTTTGAAATATTCTTTAACTCTTCATTAACCTGTTCAAAAATTTCTGAAATCCTATCTGAAATAATTTTTACCAAAAATTTCTGAGAAAAAATTAAAGGATCGTCTTCACCGATATTTATTTTTCGTTTAATATCTCTTCCTTTTAAAAAACAAGAGCCGTACTCAATCTTCACTCTTTCTGCCATATCAATGCCTGTTTTCAAACCAATAGCAATATCATTAGTGATGTTAGCGGAACCCATAGGTAAAATTGCTAAATGTATTAAACTTCCCTCTTCAAAAACAGCTAAACTTGTGATGCCAGCCCCTATGTCTAAAAGGGCGACCCCTAACTCTTTTTGTTTTCCTGTTAAAACTGCTCTAGCTGCCGCTATGGGAGAGGGAATCATGTCTAATATCTCCAACTCTGAATTTAAAACTGCCTGTTTAACATTTTGCAAATAAGGAGAAAAACCTCCTAAAGCTAAAACCTCTACCTCTAATCTTACTCCCTGAAGGCCAAGTGGTTCTTTAATTCCTTTAACTCCATCAATAATGTATTCTTTCGGAAAAACCTCAAAAATTTCTTTATTGGAAGAAAGGTTTATAGTCCTTGCTGCCTGTAAAACCCTTTGGATATCTTCTTCAGAAATTTTTTGGTCAGCCCTGGAAACAGAGACTAAACCGCGAGAAGGAGTGGAAAAAAGGTGGCTTCCGCTTAAGTTAATGTAGATTGAATTAATGTCCTGGCCTAAGTCCTCTGAAATCTTTGAAAAAATGTCTTTGCAAATAGAAGAAACTTTTTCAACACCAACTACTGTCCCTTTTCTAACTCCGTCTGATATCTCTGAGCTTTTTAAAACCAACCCCAAACCTTCCTCTTTGGACTCTCTTTTTACTGTAAGAGTTTTTATGCTGGATGTTCCAATATCCAAACCTGTTATGAATCTTTCTTTTGCCATTTTTTATAGTTTTTGAGTGACCTTCTTTGTTTTGGGTCAGAAATCAAAAATATCAAAACATCTTTTTTAAATAATAATCTTCCTTTCTTTCCATCTTTTCAGCTTCTTTTTTTGATTTTTTATGATCATATCTTAAAAGATGTAAGATGCCGTGAATTAAAATTTTAGAAAGTTCTTTTTTAAAAGTTGACTTGAATTTTTTAGCATTCTTTTTAACTACTTGGGGACAAATTATAATCTCTCCTAAGTTGTTAATTTTTAGATAACTTTCTGTTTCTGGAAAAACCAATACGTCTGTTGGATAGTCTCTCTTTAAATACTTTTTATTTAATTTTTTAATCCTTGAAACTCCGATTAAGGCAATAGATAAATAAAAGTTTTTCTTTCCCTCTCTCTTCAAAACATTCTCAGCTACTTTCTTTAAATAACTTTTATTAACCGATGTAAGGGTTAAATTATTAATCTCAATCATGTCAGGCCAACAGCTCTTTAGTAATTCTTGAAATTAAAGATCCCTCTGCTCTTCCTTTTATTTTTGGCATCAATCCAGACATAACCTTACCCATATCTTTAATATCTTTTGCTTTAATTTCTTTGATAATCTCTTTTGCCATCTTTCTTATTTCCTCCTCTGAAAGTTGTTCTGGCAAATATCTTGTTAGAATCTTAATTTCTTCTTTTTCTTTCTTAGCTAAATCATCTCTATTCCCTTTTTCAAATTCAGTAATTGATTCTCTACTTTTTTTTATCCTAGAAAGAATAATTTTTAAAACCTCTTCTTCCTCTAAACAACTCTCCTTCTCTATTGCTTCATTGCTTAAATTAGGTTTTTCTTTAACTCTGCTATATCTTTTTTCTTTTTCCCTATTGAAAATCTCAGCTTTTAACATCCTTAAAGTAGAAACTTCAGTTCCCTTCTTTTCCTTTAATGCCTTTTTGAAGTCTATTTCAATTTTCTCCTTTAACATATTTAAAACAAAACAAGAATTGAAACTCTCATCTAAGGCTCTGACCGAGCTTTTTCTTTCTTTCGTATTCTTCTCTCTTTTCCTCTCTTCTTAAAGCAGCTCTCTTCTTCAATTGTTTTGATTTTTTCCTTTTTCTAAATATTTTTTTCCTTGCTCTAATCAAAATCCCGCTTTGTTTAAGTCTTTTACTAAAGCGACGAACTAAACTGTGTGAAGTTTCTCTTTCTTTCTTTTTTATTTCTAAAGCCATATTTTGTATAAGCGTTCCGCTTCTAATTATTAGGGCATGTCAGAGATGTCTCTTTCTTTTTGAGTCTTCCATCCCCCCAAAAGGTGTAAATGCAAATGGTCTATTACTTGCCCTCCACCTCTGCCAACATTAAATACTAATTTGTAACCTTTTTCCTTCAAGTCTATTTTTTTTGCTATTTTTTTTGCTATTAAGAATAACTCTCCTATTAATCTTTTATCTGTGAGTTCTAAATGGTTAATTGAAATTATATGTTTTTTAGGAATAATTAAAATATGAATAGGAGCTTTAGGATTTATGTCTTTAAAGACAATAAAGTCCTTATCACTATAGATCATTTCAGATGGAATCTTCCCTCTTACAATCTTACAAAATATACAATTTTCCATGATTTAAAAAACTTTGAGTTTATTTAGATTTACTAAGGAATTATTTTTTAAGAATCTTTTTTATTTCTTTTATCACCTTATCTAATTTTACTTCCTTTTGTCCACCTGTATCCATACGCCTGATTATTATTGTTTCTTGTAAAGCTTCCTTTTGACCTAAAATTAAAGTATATTTTACCTCATCTCTATCTGCTAATTTTAATTGAGCTTTTAAAGAATCACGTCCCAACGATTCTAAAATTGGAATTTTTGCCTTCCTGAATTCTTCTATTAACTTTAAAGATTTTCTTTTTGCTAAATTACCTAATTGGGCTAAAAAAATCTGGGGTTCTGATTCCTGAGGAAGTTTTACTCCTGTTTTTTTCATTAACCATAAAATCCTATCAATTCCTGCTGCAGCTCCCACAGCCGGAGTTTCTTTCCCTCCTAAGGTCCTAATTAAATTATCATACCTTCCTCCGCCAGCTATCGCGCTCTTGGGAGTTTCTAATAATTCCTCTCCGACCTCCTTTTCTTCTTTACTTTGTTTTTCTTTTTCTGTTGCAGGAAAAATTTCAAAAACAGTCCTTGTATAATAATCTAATCCTCTCACTAAATAAGGATTTAAATGGTATGGTACCTCAAGTTCATCTAAGAATTCAAGAAAGCTCTTAAAATGCTGGTGGCAGCTCTGACAAAGATGGTCTATTATCTGTGGTGCTTGAGAAATTATCCTTTGACATTTTTCTTCTTTACAATCTAATATTCCCAAAGGTCCTGCTTTTAATCTCTGCCTACAATTAGCACATAAACCATTAACCCTTGATTTAAGATAGTTTGTCAAGAGCTTTTTATAATAAGGCCTACAACACTTGGCTCCAATGCTGTTTACTTCAATAATTAAGTCCTTTAATTTGAGCTTCTGTAAAATATTGTAAAAAATATGAACAATTTCAGCATCTCTTACTGGAGCATCCTCTCCTATGCTCTCAATACCAAATTGCCAAAACTGACGAAATCTTCCTAATTGCGGTCTTTCATACCTAAAAAAAGGGCCGAGATACCAAAGCTTTACAGGTTTTGGAAAGCTCTGCATTCCATTTTGAATGTAAGCTCTTATTACAGGGGCTGTTCCTTCGGGTCTCAAGGTTAAATGATCGCCTCCTCTTGTTCTAAAAGAGAACATTTGCTTTTGAACCACTTCTGTAGAGAGGCCAATGCCTTTTGAAAAAAGCTCTGTTTCTTCCAAAGCTGGAGTTTCTATTCTTTGAAAGTTGTAAAAACTAACGGTTTCATCAACCACATCATAAATCTTTTTAAAATATTTCTGGTCTTCTGGTAAAACATCATGCATTCCTGTTGGTGATTGAAATTTGATTCTCATAATAAGTGTACTAATAAGCTGGGGTTTCGAACTTGGCTAAATCTGCAAATGGCCAGGCTCTAACATATACCTTTCCAACAATATATTTTTTTGGCAAAACTCCCCAGCGCCTTGAATCTGAAGAAAAATTTCTATTATCTCCTAAAACAAAGTATTCATCCTCTAAAAGAGAAACCCTTATATTCCCCGAAGTCTCTATATTTTCTGATAAATACTCTGATTCATCTAATACCTGGTTCCAATCTTCATCAAGAATTATTACTTGGCCCTCTTTAATCTCTATCGTTTCTCCTGGAAGCCCAATAATCCTTTTAATGTAACGCTGAGTAGGATTTTTAGGATATTTAAAGACAATTATCTCTCCTCGGTCTGGTTCTCTAAAACGATAAGAAATTTCATCTACAATTAAGTAATCTCCATTTTCAAAATTGGGCTCCATTGAAATACCCTGAACAAAAAATGGTTGAAAAAGAAAATAACGAACAGGTAGCACAATTACAACAGCTAGTATCACTATCTTTATAACTTCAAACAAAAGACTCTTGCCTTCAGTAAGAAATTTCATTATCTGATTGAAGGAAAAAAGGTTTTTCATATCTTCTTATTTTACCAGTTTTTTTCTTTTTTGCAAGTCCCTTCTTCGTTCTTCAAAACACAAAGGATGAAGGAAGATAAACACTAAATTACTAAAAAATGATATAATGAAAAAATGATATTGATTATAGGCCTTGGAAATCCCGGTAAAAAATATGAACTCTCGCGTCATAATCTTGGTTTTTTGGTTTTAGATAGTTTTTCTAAAAAAAATCTTTTTGAATTTAAATCTTCAAAAAAACTCAAATTAAAAATCTCAAAAGGTTCTTTTGGAAAAAAAAGGGTTGTTTTAGCTAAACCTCAAACTTTTATGAATAATTCTGGCAAAGTAATAAAATTACTAGCTACTAAATACAAGATACAAAATACAAATATCTTTATCGTCCATGACGATCTCGATCTTCCTTTAGGAAAAATAAAGATAATAAAAAACAGAGGAGCAGCTGGTCATAAAGGAGTCCAATCAATAATTAATGAAATAAAAACAAAAAACTTCATCAGATTTAGAATCGGAATTGCTCCTAAATATAAAATAACAAAGCAATGGAATAATGGAGCAATGGAAAAGTTTGTTCTTAAAAAATTTACAAAAACAGAAAAAGAGATTATAAAAAAGGTTGTTAAAAACTGCGTTAAAGCGCTTGAAATTACTTTAAAAGAAGGGTTAGAGAAAGCAATGAATGACTTTAACTGAAATAATTATTTAAAATGGATGAGCCAAGACTACTAAATAATGTCCTTATTGCCGGTATCACCCCTTATTTTTTAAAAAGGGGAAATTTTTGGTTTGAAAAAAACCTAAAAAAGCTTTTGGAAGCTAAAAAAACACAATCTTTTTTTGACCAAAATATAATTTTTGTTGAAAAGGACCAAAAATACAATTTTTCTCAATTTTTGAGGAAATTAGATGAAATAGGTTATGAAAAAGTATATAAGGTTTCAGAAATTGGAGAATTTGCCCAAAGAGGAGGGATTATTGATGTCTTTCCGATAAACTCAAAAGAAGCTGTCCGCTTTGAATTTGTAGGGAATAAAATAGAGAGTATTGAAAAACTTCCTCTGAAAATAAAAGACGAAAAAATCTCAAAAGAACTTTTAGAAAAAAAGTTAAAGTCTCAAAAATTATTTTCAGATTTAAAAAATATAAAACCAGGAGATTATTTAGTTCATCTAGATCATGGAATAGCTCGCTTTATAGGAAGCCAATCTCTTCCTAAATACGAGTTAGAAGATACTAAATACTATCTCCTCGAATATGATCAAGGAGATAAATTATATGTGCCCTTAGGATTGGAAAGAAAGCTTTCAAGATATATCGGCTTTAGAGAACCTAAAGTTTCCAGGCTGGGCTCTTCCCTCTGGCAGAAAACAAAGAAAAAAATAAAAGAAGATGTTAAAAAATTAGCCAAAGAGCTTTTAGAAACTTATAGTCAAAGAGAAATTGTGAAAAGAAGGTCTTATCTTCCTGATGATGAAATTGATTTTCAATTGGCATCTTCTTTTTTATTTGAAGAAACTCCAGACCAGACAAAAGCTATTGAAGATATTAAAAAAGACTTAGAAAAACAAAAACCTATGGATAGACTTTTGTGTGGAGATGTAGGATTTGGAAAAACAGAGGTAGCTTTAAGAGCAATGGTGAAAGTAGTGAAGTCGGGGTTTCAAACAGCGCTTTTGTGCCCTACAACTATTTTAGCTAAACAACACTTGCACAGTCTTAAAAAAAGATTAAAAAATCTACCAATTAATATTACTCTCTTATCAAGGCTTCAATCTAAAAAAGAACAAAAACAGATTATTGAAAAATTAAAAGAAGGCAAAATAGATATTTTGGTTGGAACTCATAGAATAATCTCTCTGGATGTCTCTTTTAAGAACTTGGGATTATTGGTAATTGATGACGAACATAGATTTGGGGTAAGACAAAAAGAGAAATTAAAAAAGATGAGAACCTCCCTTGATATTCTTTCTCTTTCAGCTACGCCCATTCCAAGAACACTTTATTTATCTCTCTCTTCTTTAAGAGATATTAGTTTAATCAAGACTCCTCCTTTGGGCAGATTATCTATAAAAACCATAGTTTCCCCTTTCTCTGAAAAAATCATTAAAGAAGCTATTAAAAATGAAATTAAAAGGAAAGGACAGGTCTATTATTTACACAACCGGGTAGAAACGATTAAAACAGCTAAAAAGTTTTTAGAAAATCTCTTGCCAAAAGTTAACTTTGATATTGCCCACGGCAGGTTAAATAAAAAAGAAATTATCCAAGTAATGGATAACTTCCAAAAAGGGAAAACTGATGTTTTAATCGCCACTACCATTATTGAAAGCGGCTTAGACATTCCAAATGTCAACACATTAATTGTAGTTAATGCAGCTCGTTTAGGCTTAGCTGAAAGCTACCAGATAAGAGGAAGGGTTGGAAGATCTCATATTCAAGCTTTCGCTTATTTTATGTATCCAAAAAACCTGACAGAAAAAGCAAAAATGAGATTAAAAGCCCTAAAAGAGTTCCAATCTTTGGGCTCTGGTTATCAGATTGCTTTAAAGGATTTGGAAATAAGGGGAGCTGGAAATATCTTGGGAAAAGAACAATCAGGAAATGTAAACAGAGTGGGTTTAAATCTTTACTGCCAGATACTTTCAGAAACCATTGAAAGAATAAAAAAAAATAGGCAAAAAAAAGCCTAAATTTAATAATTTTGATTTACGCAATCGATAAAAAAATTCCATCCATCGCTTAATAACTCCCAAGCGATATCTGAAACAGCCACTCCTGCTACGAGAATAAAACCGCCCAATAATCCAAGACCTATTACGGCCTTAAGAGAATTATCAACTATTCCCTTAGCTTGTTCTTCATATTCTTCACAACTCATTTCTTTACTCATTTCTTTCCCTCTTTTTTATTTTAAATATTTAGTCCGTGTTAAATCATAGCTCGTTTTCCATTAAAAGTCAACTATTTTTAAAATCTTTGTATTACTGTTATAGTTTAATAATTATCAATGATACAAAAAATCCAAAAAATAAACGTAGAAGACAAACAATATCCAGAACTTTTAAAGAAAATTTCAGAACCACCTAGAATTCTTTATTTTAGAGGAAAGCTTTTGCCAAATGAAAATTGTTTTGCTATTGTTGGAACAAGGCTCTGTTCTGATTATGGAAAGCAAATGGCTCTGGAAATTTCAGGAGATTTAACAGAGTCAGGATTTACTATTATTTCTGGATTAGCTGAAGGGATTGATACCCATTCTCATCTGGCAGCAGTGGGAAGAGAAAAAAGAACTCTTGCTGTTTTAGGAACAGGACTTGATGAAAAATCAATCTATCCTCAGTCAAACTTAAAATTAGCTAAAAGAATTTTAGAGACAGGGGGTTGTTTAATTTCTGAATATCCTCCCGGAACTCATGGCACGAAATTTACTTTCCCTAAAAGAAATAGAATTATATCCGGAATGTCCTTGGGAGTTCTGGTTGTTGAAGCTAAAAGAAAATCGGGGTCCTTAATTACAGCTATGTGGGCTAAAAGACAAGGGAAAAAAGTTTTTGCTGTACCAGGACATGTCCATTCTTTAAATTCTAAAGGATGCCATTATTTAATTAAAAAAGGAGCAATATTAGTAGAAAATGCTAACGATATTTTAAAAGAATTAAAGAAGGTAAACTAGAAACCTTTAAGGAATCGCTTTCCGTCTAGTGCCCTAAAATATTATGAAATTAATAGTCGTTGAAAGTCCAACTAAATCGAGAACATTAAAGAGGTTTTTAGGTAAAGGTTATGAAGTGGCCTCAACTATGGGACACATTCGCGATTTACCAAAGAAAACTTTTGGTATTGATATAGACAAAAACTTTAAACCCAATTATGTTGTTATCCCAAAGAGAAAAAAAGATATTGTACAACTCAAAAAATTAGCTGCAGAAGCTAAAGAGATTTACTTAGCTATGGATCCTGATAGAGAAGGAGAGGCTATTGCCTGGCATCTGAGCAAGATTTTAAAAAAGAAAAATCTTCAACGGATTGTTTTTCATGAAATTACAAAATCAGCCATTAAAGAATCTTTAAAAAACCCAAAAAGTATTGATATAAAGCTGGTCGATGCTCAACAGGCTAGAAGGATTTTAGATAGACTTGTGGGTTATAAGTTATCTCCTTTTTTATGGAAAAAAGTTGTAAGGAGATTGTCTGCTGGAAGGGTCCAATCCGTAACAGTAAGATTGGTAGTGGAAAGAGAAAAAGAAATTAAAGCTTTTATATCTCAGGAATACTGGAGTATTGAAGCATTATTAAAACAAGAAGAAGAACTTAAAGCCTTGTTAGTAAAAAAAGATGGAAAAACAATTTCAAAGTTAGATATTAAAACAGAAAAAGAGGTAAAAGAAATAATAAGGGATTTAAAAAAGGTAGAATATAAAGTTGTTGAAATTGATCAGAAAGAAACAAAGAGGAACCCTTTACCTCCCTTTATAACTTCGACCCTTCAGCAAGAGGGCTGGAAAAGGTTTCGTTTTCCTGCCAAACTAACAATGAGCATAGCTCAAGACCTTTATGAAAAAGGTTTTATTACTTATCATCGCTCAGACTCATTTAATCTTTCTAATTTGGCTTTGTTTGGAGCCAAAAAGTTTATTATCAAAAACTATGGAAAAGGTTATTGGGCAGGATTTTTAAGGAAGTATAAAACGAAACAAAAAACAGCCCAGGAAGCCCATGAAGCAATAAGACCAACTTATCCTGATAAAACACCTTCCTCCTTCGCTAAAGCTGTAGATGACAAGGAAAAATTAAACGAGGCCCAATTTAAGCTATATGGTTTAATCTGGAAAAGATTCATATCCTGTCAAATGGCTCCAGCTCTCTTTGATTCAGTAAAAGTTGAGATTAAAGCTAAAGAATACACGTTTCGAGCTACCGGCCAAACTTTAAAATTTGATGGGTTTTTAAAAGTTTATCCTATGAAATTTGAAGAAAATAAATTACCTGTTTTGGAAAAAGATGATGTTTTGGAATTGATAAAATTAATTCCTTCACAACACTTTACCCAACCTCCTGCAAGGTATACCGAAGCCACCCTAATTAAAGTATTGGAGGAAAATGGGATTGGACGACCCTCAACCTACGCTCCTATAATATCTACTGTTCAGAGGAGAAATTATATTGAAAAAGACGAAAAAAGACGTTTTTGCCCCACTGAAATTGGATTTGTCGTCAATGAACTTTTAGTAAATCACTTTCCAGATATTGTTGATATTGGTTTTACGGCAGAGATGGAAGAGGATTTAGACAAAATTGCTGATGGTAAAAGAAAATGGGTGCAGGTAGTAAAAGATTTCTATCTGCCTTTTGAGAGGAATCTAAAGAAAAAAGAAAAAGAAGTGCCTGACAAAAAAACAACCTATGAAAAAACCAATAAGAAATGTCCGAAATGCGGAGCTCCTTTAATTATTAAACTTGGTAGATATGGAAAATTCTATGCCTGTTCTACTTTTCCAAAATGTAAATACACAGAAGCGTTAGAAAAGAATACTTTAAATATTAAATGTCAAAAATGCAAAAAAGGAGAAATTGTTGAAAAAAGAACTAAAAAAGGAAAATTGTTTTACGGTTGCTCAAACTGGCCAGATTGTGATTTTGCAACTTGGTATGAACCAACCGGCGAATTCTGTCCAAAATGCAATCTTCCCTTAATAAAAACAAAAAGAGGACAAATAAAGTGTTCAAATAAAGGTTGCCAATTTATAAAACCTGTGTCAAAGTAAAGTGCCAGAACTGCCGAAGTGGTGGAGTTGGTTTACACGGTAGATTCAAAATCTACTGCCCGCAAGGGCTTGTGGGTTCGAATCCCACCTTCGGCACCATGAAAAATCGCCTTGCTGGCGATTTTTTGGTAGGATAAAATATGAATAAAAAAGAAACCATTAAGAAAGTTAATGGATATGTAAAGAAGAACTTAGGAAGTGAACCTACGGGTCACGACTGGTGGCACAGCTGGAGAGTTTGGAAATTATCAAAGAAGATTGCCAAGAAAGAAGGTGGAAATTTATTTATTATTGAAGTATCAGCTTTATTGCATGATGTTGCAGATTGGAAATTTCACGACGGTAGTACTACGAAAGGAATGAAAAAGATAAAAACTTTATTGAAGAAACTAGGAGTGAACGAAGGAACAACAAATCATATTTGTAATATTATCGAAAATATTTCTTTTAAAGGGGCTGGAGTGAAAAACAAGATAAAAACAAAAGAAGGAATGATTGTTCAAGACGCTGACCGACTTGATGTTTTAGGTGCTATTGGAATCGCCAGAGCATTTGCTTATGGGGGATTTAAACAAAGAGAGATTTATAACCCTAGCGTTAAGATTAAATTCCACAAATCATTTAATGAATACAAAAAAGCAAAAAGCACCTCTATTAACCATTTTTATGAGAAATTGTTACTTATTAAAGATAGATTAAACACAAAAACTGCGAAGAAAATTGCCAGAGAAAGACATAAGTTTTTGGAAGACTATTTAAAACAATTTTTCAAAGAGTGGAAGGTTAAATTCTAAAACATATTCTAATATCGTCCAATCGGAGATCCTAGTAAAAATCGCTCTATATCTGACGACCGGGCGATTTCTTGGTAGGATAATTATTACTTATGATAAAAGCTATTATTTTTGACTTTGGAGGCGTGGTAAAGAGAGGACGTAATTCTTGTGTAAGAGATATCGCTACTGCCTATGGACTTCCACAAAAAATACTCTTTCAAAAAATGAAACTCTCTCTTGAACTTTTCCGCAAAGGACTTATAAATGAAAGTCTGTTTTGGAAAAACCTTTCTTTTAATTTAAATAAACCTGTTCCTAAAAATAAAAACCAGTTATGGCGCAAAGGGTATGAAGAGAGTTTCTATATATATCCTTCAATTATTAATTTTGTAAAAAAGCTTAAAGCAAGAGGATTTAAAACAGCCATTCTATCAAACACTATAAAACCTCATGTTGAAATAATCACCAAGAAAGATGGTTATAAGGAATTCCCTGTTGTTGTTTTATCTTGTAATGAAGGTTTGCAAAAACCTGAGAAGAAAATCTATCTCCTAACAGTTAAAAGATTGGGTTTAAAACCAAAAGATTGTATTTTTATTGATAACAAAAAGAAAAACCTAAAACCTGCTAAAAAATTGAGGATGAAAACAGTTTTAGCTAAAGGACCAAGGCAAGTAATAAATGATGTTTCTAAAATTATAAAATCATCAAACATGTCCTAATATCTTTAAATCATAGTTAGCACTAAACAAAACCCGAGCCACAAGCTCGGGTTTTTGACTTTTTGTTTTGAAATTGTAATATAGAATACTAAACAAAGATGTGTCGAAGATAGAGGTTAGAGAATTAAGTTGTAATGAAATCAAAAAATATTATAGGAAGCACCATGATAGACTTTTAACACAGTCTGACAAAAAAGCAGTAACTAGTCATTTTTCCAAATGTGGAGAATGCCGAAAAAATTACCTTAACTGGCTTCACAATATTTTTCAAAAAGAAAGAAAAGAATATAGTTCTTTTTAATTTAAGAAATTCTTTCAATCGCTAATTTTACAGCTCCTAATACAGTTTTGTTCTTTACTAGAACAAATTTAGCTTTAGGAGCTATTTTTTTAATCTCTTTCTTGATTCTCTTTACTACAATATCTGATTTAAATATCCCTCCTACTAAAACCAAGGGGAATTTTAAATCTTTAAAATTTAATTTTCTAATAACTATGTTAGCTCCAAAAGCTAATTCTCTAGCAGCTTCAATTAATATGCTTTTGGCAACCTTATCTCTTTTTTTGCTGGCTTTTTCACAAATAATTGACAAGAGAGGAACTGTTTCGGTTGGGTTCTTGGAATAGATAAAATTAACTAAATCTTCTTTTTTTCTCAACTTTAATTCTTTAAAAGTTAATTTTGTTAATAATGTTTCAGGTCCTCTACCATCTAAATCTTTAAAAATTGCCTGAAATGTTTTTTGCCCAATAAAAAAAGCAGAGCCTTCGTCTGCTAACCATCCCCAACCACTAACATTAACTTGTTTTTTTCCCTTCCAACCACAAACCACGCTTCCTGTTCCTGCAATTATTAAAACCCCATCTTTTTGCTTACTGCCTGACTTAAAAGCTACTTCTTGGTCAGATCCAATCTCTACTTTTCCTTTAAAAATTTCTGGAATTTTTTTAAAAAGTTCCTTTCTTATCTCTTTCTTCTTACCTTTAAACTCCTCTGCCACAGCTGGCAAACCAATAAAAGTAGAGATAATCTTCTTGTCTCTTTTTAAAACCTTCTTTATTGCAATAGCTATATTATCTGTTGCTTTTTTAATACCTATATTTCTTGGACTAGAAGAACCGGTTTTAACTAATTTTAAAATTTTGCCTTCCAGGGTAGCTAAAGCAGTAGTTGTCTTTGTTCCTCCTCCATCAACCCCAATTACAACCTCTTTTAGAAAACTACTTCTCATTTTAAGAAACTTTTCTCTTTTTTTCTTTTACCTCTTTAAATTTTGAATAAAAAATTATCCTGTCTTCAATATTATCCATCACTAAAGAAGAAGGGCCAATAAGGCAATCTGAACCAATTAACACTCCTGGCATCAAAGAAACATTTATTCCTGTTTGAGTATTGTTCCCTAAAACACATCCAAACTTTCTCCTTTCAGTATTAATTAATTTTTTCTTAACAACTGAAGTAATTGTTTTTCTATCAAAACGAATATTGGCAGTAATGGTCCCAGCACCCAAATTACAATTTTCGCCTATAATTGAATCTCCGATATAGCTTAAATGAGAAATGTTTGTATTGTCTCCAATAATTGAGTTTTTGATTTCAACTCCGTTTCCAATTCGACAGTTATCTCCAATGCTAGTGAAATCTCTTATGTAGCAATTGGGGCCAATCTGACAATTTTTTCCTATATAGACAGGACCTTTAATATGAGTTCCACTTTTTAATAGGCTTCCCTTTCCAACTATCAAAGAACCTGAAGTTTTACAACTCTTATTAATCTTTCCTCCAATTTTTGTCTTTATCTTTTTCAATAAATATTCATTGGCTTCTAAAATCTCCCAAGGATACTTCAAGGAAGTCACTTTTCCTTTCAGTAAAATCATTTCTGCTCCTTTTTCTTTTATCAAAAGGTTTATAGCATCTATGAGATTTGCTTCCCTTTTTGGCACCCTTTTATAATAGTCAAAGAAATTGGAGGGTAAAATGTATATTTCTGTAGCTTTTATATTTGAGGGTTCTTTTCCTTTGGGAGGATTTTCTTCAATTTTTAAGATTTTTCTTCCTTTAAACTTTAAAACTCCAAAGTCCCATGGTTTTGTAGTTTTAACCCCCAAAAGAACTGCTTTATGAGAATCTTTCTTAAACTTTTTAAAAAGAAAAGGAAGATAATTGTCTAGACCAATTTTATGAGGACCTAAAAGAACAAAGTTTTCTTTTATTAATTTCTTAGCTTTATAAAGGGCCCTACCTGTACCCTCTGGCTTTGATTGAGTAACAAATCTTATCTTAGTTCCAAAAGAATAGTTCTTTACTTCTTTTTCAATATCTCTTTTACTCCCCTGAACAACAATGATATCTTTTACGCCAGCTTTTCTTAAATTATCTATTGTGTACCAAATCAAAGAACGAGCCATTATTCTAAAAAGAGATTTATGTCGATAATTAAAGGGCCAGAAACGAGAGGATTGACCAGCGGATAAAATTACGGCTTGCATGTTATTTTAAAATATTCATTAAAACTTTAGCAATTTTCTCTGGATGATGACGAATAGGAGTTCTTTGCAAGAATATATCTGCTGAATCTTTTTTATAAGTTTTAGGATTAATAAAATTAGCTCCTATATATCCCTTCCGTTTTAAGGTTTCTTTAGTAAATTCAACCAACCTTGCTCCTTCCTCTGAATATTTCTTAAGAAAGTAAGAAGAAGGTTCTTTAGTATTAAAAGTAACGTAATCTACTGTATCTTTACCAAGATATTTCTCAATTACGTCAACAAAATCTTCTACCTTAAAACCATCTGTGTGACCTTGTTCAGTCATCAAATTACAGTTATAGACTTTCTTTGCTCTTGAAGCTCTAATTGCTTCAGGAATCCCTTCAGCCAAAAAAATAGGTAAAATACTGCAATAAATATCTCCCGGCCCAATAACAATTAAATCTGCTTTTTTAATAGCCGAAATTGCTTTTGGATTTGCTTTTGCTTTTGGTCTTGTAAACAATTTCTTAACCTTACATTTAGAAATAAGTTTGGATTTGCTGATTGTATGTTCGCCTTTTAAGAGACGATTATTTTTCAGTCTAGCCATCAGCCAAACTTTATCTAAGGTTACAGGAACAACTTCTCCGTGGACATTAAGAACCTTACTCGCCTTTTCTACTGATTTATTAAATGAACCCGTAACTTTTTCTAAGGCCACCATAAAAAGATTACCGAAATTGTGGCCCTTAAATGTTCCATTGTCAAATCTGTAAGTAAAAAGCTTTCTTAAGATCAAATCCTCACCAGAAAGAGCAACTAAACATTGTCTAATATCACCTGGCGGCAAAATTCCTAATTCGTCTCTCAAAATCCCGCTTGAACCACCGTCATCAGTCATAGCAACAACGGCTGAAAGTTCAACAGGATATTTTTTTAAACCAGAAAGAATAACAAAGCTTCCTGTTCCTCCACCCAAACAAACAATTCTTGGTAGTTTTTTCTTCTTTCTTTTGTCTTTCTTTTTCATAAGCTTTTTCTAATAGTTTATTTTGGATGATAATTATCTTAAAATCAAATCTTTGGAGAGCTCTCCTTTTCTTAGGATTTTAAAATCTACTAAATCAACCACAGTTGAGGGTAGAGAAATTTTAAGATTTCCTGCGTCTAAGACTAAGTCGGGCTGACATCTTCCTTTTCCAAATTGCTTTAAAACCTCTTTTATTTTCGTTGAAGCTTTTTTCCCTGAAATATTAGCTGACGTTTCAGCTAAAGGACAATTAATTTTTTTTAATAGTAGACTTAAAAATTTATAATCAGGAATTCTTAAACCAATTTTTTTATCTTTACTTATAATGCCTTTCGGAAACTTTGTTGATTTCGCTTTTAAAATAACTGTTACCTTACCAGGCCAACATTTCTTTAGAATTTTCTCCTGTGTTTTACCAATCTTTGCCAAACCTTTCGCCATTTTTAAATCTTTTACAAAAACAGGAAGAGGTTTTTTAAAAGACCTCTTCTTAATTTTAAAAATCTTTTTAACAGCAGTTTTGTTTTTAGCGTCTGCTATCAAGCCATAAACAGTATCTGTGGGAAATATCACTACCCCTCCTTTTTTAATAACTTTCACTGCTTCATTTAAATTTTTAGATGAAATTTTAACTATTTTCATTTTTTACAAAATTAGAGGCTGTTATAATATCTATTGGATTAGTAAGATGCACCCAGTTATCTTTTATTTTTTTTATTTTTACTTTTCTTTCTTTAGCTAAAAGGTTGATAACCTCTGTTATTTCATATTCTCCTCTTCCAGAGGGTTGAATATCAGAAAGCTTATCAAAAACCTCTGGTGTAAATCTATAAATACCATTGTTAACTAATTTCCCAATATATTTTTTTGGCTTCTCAATTATTTTTTCTAAAAATCCGTTTTTTACTTTTAAAACACCGTATTTTTCAGGATCCTGAACCTCTACACAAGATATATAATTATAACCATCATCAATGTTGAAAGAGGCCAAATCTTTAACTGAAAAGATATGATCTCCATTAATCATTAAGAAATTTTCTTTTTTAATGAGATTTTGGACACATTTTAAAGGACAAGCGGTGCCATATTCTTTTTTTCCTAAGATTTCAAATTGACCTACAAGACAAGCTTTGTATTTGTATTTTTTCAAAAACTCTTCCATCTTTTCTTTTTTATAACCTGCTACTAAAATTAGCTCCTTATAGCCAGCCCTTAAAAGATTATCAAAAAGATAACTCAAAAAAGGTTTATTACAGATTTCGATTAAGTGCTTTGGTTTATTTTTGGTTAAGTGAAGCATCCGAGTTCCGCGACCGGCTGCTGCAATTACTACTTTCTTTATCATATTTTTTTAGCTACTCTCATTTTTATATCATAAAACTAAATTGAATCAAGATAAAATGCTTTAGTTAATAATTGTGTTTGAGAAAAAATAACTGCTCGGTATTTTTTTTATCTCAAAAATATTAAATAATTTGCCAAAAGTGAAAAGTTGATGTATAATTTCACATTATAATATGGCTAACAAATTTTTCTCAATTAAAGGCGGAAAATCATTGAGAGGTGAAGTTGAAATTTCAGGTTACAAAAACTCAGCAGGTGCTGTATTAGCAGCTGCGCTTTTAACTGAAAAACCCTCTGTCATTGGTAATTTACCTTTGGTTTCAGATGTCTTAAACTTGATTGAGATTTTAAAACAAATGGGAGTTAAGGTTGAATGGTTAGGGCCTAAAAAAATCAGGTTAAGTCCTGAAAACATTAATCCTTCTAAAATCCCAACTGATATTTTTGAAAAAATGAGAGTCTCTGTTTTATTAGTTGGCCCTCTTTTAGCAAGATTTAAAAAGTTCAAAATTCCTCATCCGGGTGGAGACAGAATTGGATTAAGACCAATTTCCTCTCACTTGGAAGCTTTTAAAAGCTTTGGAATAAAAATCAAAAAAGAAAACGGTTTTTACTATTTTGAAGCTCCAAAAGAAATAAAAGGTAAAAATATTGTTTTACAAGAATTTTCAGTTACTGCCACAGAAAATGTAATGATGTTAGCAGCTCAAGCCAATGGAAAAACCAGAATTGAAATTGCAGCTTGTGAGCCACAAATCCAGGACTTGGGAAAATTCCTAGAAAAAATGGGGGTTAAAATCAAAGGACATGGAACCCATACAATTGAAATTGAAGGAAAAAATAATCTTTCTGGAGCTGAATTTTCAATTTCTCCTGATCCAACAGAAGCTGGGACTTTTCTTATTGCTTTTGCATTAACAGGCGGTGAAGGAAAAATAAAAAATGTTAATCCAGAACATCTATCTTTCTTCTTGGAAAAAATGAAAGGAATTGGATTGAATTTCAAAGTTAAAAAGGATAGTATCTTGGTTAAAAAATCAAGAAGATTTAATCCAACTAAACTCCAAATATTTCCATATCCTGGCTTCCCTACCGATTTACAGCCTCAAACTTCTGTCTTATTAACTCAAGCCCAGGGAAAATCCTTAGTTCATGACCCTTTATACGAGAGTCGTTTTAATCACCTCCACGAATTAAGGAAAATGGGAGCTGATGTTGAGATTACAGATCCTCATAGAGCGCTTATTTTCGGGAAAAGAAAATTAATTGGAACTAAAATAAACGCCCCAGACATTAGAGCGGGGGCATCATTAATATTAGCCGGTTTAATTGCTAAAGGACAAAGTCTTATTGAAAATGTCTATCAGATTGACAGGGGTTATGAAAATTTTGATGAAAAATTAAGGAAGCTAGGAGCTAAAATTAAAAGAGTTTAGGTTTTACCTAAACTCTTCAATAGTCTTTTTAAAGTTAACTTTTCTCTTTACCTTATACCAAGGTTTTTTTAATTGAGGCCACTGTTCATTAAAGGTAGGCCTTTTTATTTTATAGAAAATACCAATTGGAACCTTAGAGTTCTTATCAAAAGAATAATCCCATTCCATGGCTTTTTCAAAAGCTTGTTTAAAATCTCCAACCTTATGGTCTTTGTCCAACTTATAAATATGTTTTTTCAAATAATCAGTAAAATTATTAAAAGTCAAACAAGGTTGTAAAATATCAACCAGAGAAAACCCTTTATGTTTTATTGCTTCCTTGATAATGTTTTTTAAGTGTTCCACATCCAAAGCATATCCTCTGGCTACAAAAGTAGCTCCACTAATAATAGCTGAAGCTATTGGATTTAAAGGTTTGTCTTTTACTCCCAAGGGGGTAGAACGACTTATAAATCCTTTCTCTGAGGTGGGAGTAGCCTGACCTGTTGTTAAGGCAAAAACTTTATTGTTATGGACAATCATTGTTATATCAATATTATAGCGGCAACTATGAATAAAATGAGAAACACCTTCTGCATAAGTGTCTCCATCTCCTCCAAATCCAATTACTGTTAATTCTGGATTTGAGACCTTCATTCCCAGACAAGGAGGAAGAACTCTACCATGAAGACTATAAAAACCATTCACATTTATATAATCAAATATCTTGGCATGGCAACCAATACCACTGGCAATTGCAATATCTTTAGCTTTAATTTCCTTTTCATTAACCAGCTCAGCTAAAGATTTCTTCAAGGTCTGTAAAATTCCAAAGTTGGAACAACCAGGACACCAAGTATTTTCTTCTTTTGTATTAAAGTATTGAGGCTTCATCATTTTTTAATCTTTTTAATGATATCATCTGGAACAAAAGGTCTGGCATCATATTTTAAAACTTTCTCTTTAATAATAAACCCTGTTTGCTCTGCAATTATATCACCTAGCAAGCCTGTGGCATTATTCTCAATCAACACTACTCTTTTTGATTTTTTAATTTCTTTTTCTACAGCTTTCTTTGGAAAAGGAGTAATATAGGATATTTGTAAAAATCTAAAATCTCCAAGTCTTGATAAGGAATCTAATATCGCTCCTTTGGTTGAACCCCAACCAATCATTAAGTTTTTTCCTTTCCCGTAAATATTAACAGGATTTAGTTTACTTATTTCTTGACTTAGATACTTTATTTTTTTAAATCTCTTCTTATTCATCTTAACCATCCATTGGCCTTCCTCTGTTGTATTCCCGTATTCATCATGTTCATAGCTGGTCGCCTTAACAACGGGGCCTATACCTGGTAAAGCCCGAGGAGAAACTCCATCTTTTGTTATTTTGTATCTTTTATAATCTTTTGGAGGATTTTTTAAAATAAATCTCTGATTTGTTAAAGAAGATGATTTTAAATTATCAAAACTATAATCTGATTCTGCACCATGTTTGTCACTAATAATTATTACTGGAAGCTGATATTTATCAGCAAGATAAAATGCTTCCTCAGTCCTTATAATTGCTTCTTCTGAATCTCCAGGAGCTACAACGACTCTTGGAAACTCTCCATGACCGGCATTAACTGCAAACTTTAAATCAGCTTGAGCTGTGTAGGTTGGAACACCAGAAGCAGGCCCTGTTCTTTGAGCTAAATAGAGTACCAAAGGCACTTCTGACATACCAGATAAACTTAAAGCTTCTGTCATTAAAGCAAATCCCCCTCCTGAAGTTCCTATCATTACTTTGGCTCCTCCAAAAGAAGCTCCCAAGGCTGCATTTATTACTGAAATTTCATTTTCTAATTGCAAAACCAAGATATTATAATCTAATTGCTTTCCTGCTAAAAAGTGTAAAACAGGAGTAGCTGGTGTCATTGGATAAGCAATATAAATATCAATTCCAGCATTCAAAGCTCCTATTCCTACTCCACTACTACCTGAAATAAAATATTTGCTTTTACCTATCTTTTTAAAACCATCTTTTTTTGGAGCTAAATTATAACCTTTTATAATAGCTCTTTTTATCAAACCTATCTTTTTCTTCCCAAATATTTTTTCAGCTTCCTCTAATAAAAACTTTTTATCAACACCGAAGTACTTAAAAAGCCACCCAATTAGAATATCATTTTCTATAATCTGGGGGGCTTTTAATGCTTTTAAAATTGGTTGGATGTCAATCTTTTTTAATCTCTTTGCCCTTAGATCTCTGTCTCCTAAAATAAAACCGTCTTTTTTTAGATTTTTTTGATGAAGATTTATTGTTTTTTGGTCAAAAGCTACGATTATGTCGTATTTATCTTTATGGGAATAAATTGGCTTATTAGAAACTCTTAAAACATTAAAATTATGGCCTCCCCTAATAAGAGAAGGATAGTCTCTGTAATTAAAAACATAATAACCCAATTCAGTAAATACTTTCCCTATAAAATGAGAAGTCACGGCTGTGCCTTGACCTGCTTTTCCTCCAATTAAAATTGTTTTTTCCATCTTTATATTTATAATTCTACTCCACAGTTACTGATTTTGCAAGATTGCGAGGCTTGTCAATATCATGCCCTAATAGAACTGCCATATAGTAAGCAAAAAGATGCAAGGGTATAACAGACAAAATTGGTGTTAACATTTCTAAAGTCTTTGGAATATAAATCACATCGTCTACTATATTTTTAATTTCTTCATTCCCTTTGGTAGCAATAGCCAGTACTGGTCCTTTTCTAGCCCTAATCTCTTGAATATTAGAAATCATCTTTTCATAAACACTATCTGAAGGAACAATTGCTATAGTTGGAAAATTTTCATCAATCAAGGCAATCTCACAATGTTTAAGTTCGCCGGCTCTAAGCCCTTCTGCATGAAGGTAGGTAACCTCTTTAAACTTATGAGCCCCTTCACGTGCAATAGGATAATTATACTTTCTACCTATATAATAAAAATTTTTGAAATCTTTGTATTTTTTTGCCAATTTTTCAATCTCTGGAGCTAATTTTAGAACTTCTCTCGCCAAATCCGGTAGTTTTACTAATTCAGAAACAATTCTCTTTCCCATCACCAAAGACATCTCTCTTTGTCTTCCCAAATATACAGTAAGCATCGCTAAAGTCGTAAGTTGACCTATAAATGCTTTTGTTGAAGCAACTGCTATCTCAGGGCCTGACCTTGTATAAATGCCAGCTATTGTCTCTCTTGTTTGAGAAGAACCAACGACATTAGTAATCCCTAAAGTTAAAATTCCCTTATTCTTTAATTCTCTCAAGGCTGCCAAAGTGTCAGCAGTTTCTCCAGATTGAGAAATAAAGATACCTGCTGTTTTTCTGTCAACAACCGGTTTTCTGTAGCGAAATTCAGATCCAACATCAATTTCTGTAGGAATTCCGGCATATTCTTCTAACATATACTCTCCAACACGAGTGGCAAGACTTGCGGTTCCGCAAGCAATTAAAATTAAACGATTAATCTCACTTAATTTTTCAGAAATAAAAGACAATCCTCCCAACTTTACGGTTCCTTCTTTTAGCATTAACCTTCCCCGTATTGCGTTTTCAATAGCTTCTGGTTCTTCCATTATCTCTTTTAGCATAAAATGAGCATATCCTCCCCTTTGAGCATCTTCCAAGCTCCATTCTATCTCTTCTGGTTTTTTTTCTTTACCCATAAAAAAGTTTTCAGGTGTAATAGTAACTATTTCTCCATCATCAAGATAAATAACTTTTTTTGTATGAGTAATAACAGCCGAAGGATCAGAAGCAACTAAATACTCGTTCTCCCCCAAGCCAATCAATAAAGGACTGGACAAACGTGCAGCAACAATCTTATTTGGGTCTTCCTTGGAAATTATCGCCAACCCATAAGTGCCCCTGATGTAAGGAAGGGCTTTTTTAACAGCTTCCTCAAGATTACCTTGAAAAAACTTTTCAATAAGATGGGCGATGACTTCAGTATCGGTATCTGAATAAAATCTATGGCCCTCTTTTTCCAATTTTTCCTTTAATGATTTATAATTTTCGATAATGCCGTTGTGAACCAGCCAAATATTCCTCTTGCAATCGCAATGAGGATGAGCGTTTTCTTCTGTTACTGCTCCATGAGTTGCCCAACGACTATGAAGAATAATGGGATTTCCCGAGCTGAATTTGTGATTATTACCTATTTTTTCCTCTAATTTGCTAATTTTTCCAACCGCCTTTAAAGAAACAATTTCTTTTTTATTTTTATCCCAACCAGCAAAGCCTGAAGAATCATAACCTCTATATTCAAGCCTCTTCAATGCCTCAATACCTAATCTTAAAGAATTAGGGTTGTCTTTTTTAGAAATATAACCAACAATTCCGCACATAAAATTAGTTAAAAAATTATATTACGATATTAATTAATTTACCAGGAATAAAAATAATTTTCTTTACCTTTTTTCCAACTATCCTTTTTTTAATCTTCTCCCTGCCTAATGTCAATTTCTTCGCCTCTTCTTCAGAAATATCTACCTTTGTTTCAATCCGGTCCCTAACCTTACCATTTATCTGGACAATTAAAGTAATAATTTGCTCCTTAACTAATTCTGAATCATATGTAGGCCAGTTTTGGTTATGAACTGAATCTTTATTACCTAAGTATTGCCAGAGTTCTTCAGTTAAATGAGGCGCAAAAGGAGCTAATAAGATTAATATTCTTTGGATTACATCTTTTTCAATATCTTTTTTGTTTTCATAAGAAAAATTAATAAATTCCATAAAGAAGGCTATGGCTGTATTAAATTTGGTAAGGTTTGTATCTTCTGTTATTTTCTTAGTTAACTTATGAATTTCTCTTGTAGTTTTTTGGCTACTCTTTTTATTGTCTTTACACTCTATAGTTAATTTCCAAACCCTCTTTAAAAAACGATTAACGCCTTTAACTCCTTTACTATTCCAACCAATAGCTTGGTCAAAAGGACCCATAAACATTTCATAGATTCGAAGCGTGTCTGCTCCGTAGTTTTTTACAATATCATCAGGACTTATCACATTACCGAAGGATTTTGACATTTTCCTACCGTCTTCAGCTAAAACCATACCGTGAGAGGTTCTCTTTTTGTATGGCTCTGACTGGGAAACTACTTTAATATCAAAAAGAAACTTATAAATAAAGCGAGAATACAATAAATGCAAAGTTGTATGCTCCATGCCTCCGTTATACCAGTCAACTGGCATCCAATAGTCTGCCTTTTTTTTGTTAATTATCTCTTTATTATTTTTAGGGTCACAGTATCTTAAATAATACCAATTTGAACCTGCCCAGTTTGGCATTGTGTCTGTCTCTCTTTTAGCTGGACCCTTACATTTAGGACATTTTACATTTACCCAGTCTGAAATTGCAGATAAAGGAGATTCGCCCGTATTAGTTGGCTTATATCTTTCAACATAAGGTAATTCTACTGGGAGGTCTTTTTCTGACACAGGAACTACTCCGCATCTTGGGCAATGAATAATGGGAATTGGTTCTCCCCAGTAATGCTGTCTGGAAAAAACCCAGTCTCTTAATTTGTACTGTACTTTTTTTGTCCCTAAACCCTTTTTCTCTAACCATTGAGTAATCTTTTTTATTGCTTCTTTTGAAGATAATCCATTAAATTGTCCAGAATTCACTAAAACCCCATATTCAACAAAAGCCTCTTTTGAAATATCTCCACCCTTAATTACTTCTCTTGTCTCCAAACCATATTTTTTTGCAAAATCATAATCTCTTTTATCATGGGCTGGAACCATCATTACAGCTCCTCCTCCATAAGTAGCTACTACGTAATCTCCAACCCAAATAGGAACTTTTTCGTTGTTAACGGGATTTATGCAATAACCGCCTGTAATCACTCCTGTTTTTTCTTTTTCCAACTTAGTTCTCTCAAACTCTGATTTTTCCTTAGACTCTTTGATATATTTTTTAACCCCGACTAAATGGTCTTTGGTAACAACCTTATCTATTAAAGGATGTTCTGGAGCTATAACAATTGCTGTTACTCCAAAAAGAGTATCAGCCCTGGTTGTAAAAACCTTAATTGTTTCCTCTAAATTTTCAACTTTAAAATCTATCTCCACTCCATAACTTCTTCCTATCCAATCAATCTGCTGGGCTTTTATTTTCTTCAAGTAATCAACCTTATCCAAATCCTCAATTAACCTATCAGCATATTTTGTAATTTTTAACATCCATTGTTTAATTTCTTTTCGGGTCACCTTTGCTTTACATCTTTCACACTTACCATCAATCACTTCTTCATTAGCTAATCCAATTTTGCAAGAAGGACACCAGTTAATAGGAATTTTGGCTTGATATGCTAATTCTTTTTTAAAAAGTTTTAAAAAGATCCACTGGGTCCATTTATAATATTTTGGATTTGTTGTATTTACCTCTCTTGTCCAATCAAAAGAAAGACCTAAACTTTTTAACTGCCTTGTGAAATTTTTAACATTATTTTCAGTAGCTTCTCGAGGATGAACGCCTGTTTTAATAGCATAATTTTCAGTTGGCAAACCAAAAGCATCCCAACCTATTGGGAATAAAACATTAAATCCCTCCATTCTATATTTCCTAGCTATAACGTCTAATGCAGAATAACTTCGGCAATGACCTACATGGAGTCCCTCTCCAGAAGGATAGGGAAATTCAATAAGAATATACTTTTTAGGTCTTTTTGAAAAATCCTCAGCTTTGTAAAAACCATTCTTTTCCCAAAACTTTTGCCATTTTGGCTCAATTTCCTGAGGATTATACTTCATATTTTTCATATTATCTCCTAAAGTTTAATTTGTAAACATGATAAAATAAGTATATGAAAGCTGCTTTAGTTTATAATCCAAATATTAAAAGTTATAGCTTTGGTAAAGGGCATCCTTTTACCAGTGAAAGGTTTGAGAATTTTATTAGTTTTGCAAAAGAAAAACTTCCTAATTTTAATGAAGTCTTCGAGCAAATTATTCCTGAAAGTGCTACAGAAAAGGATTTAAAATTAGTTCATAGTCAAGAATATATTGAAGTAATAGAAAAAGCCTCAAAAGGTATTATTCTACCTAATATCTTTCAATATACAACAACAGATAATCTTAACCCTTCAACGGGATACTTACCAAAAGGGATTCATACAGCCGGTAAAATCACAGTAGGAACTTCTTTGAAAGCAGCTGAATTAGTGTTTAAAGGAAAATTTAAGAAAGCCATCTCTTTAGGTGGAGGACTCCATCATGCAAAAAGAGAAAAAGGAGAGGGTTTTTGTATTTATAACGATGTAGCTATTTGCGCTCAGAAATTACTTAAAAAAGGATTAAAAAGAATTTTAATTTTAGATACAGATGCTCATGCAGGAAACGGGACAGCTGAAGCTTTTTATAATGAAAATAAGGTTTTATTTATTGATATTCATCAAGACCCCAGGACTTTATATCCCGGAACAGGTTTTATAAATGAGATAGGTGAAGGTAAGGGAAAAGGTTTTACTATCAATATTCCACTTTCTCCAGGTACTAGTGATAAATCTTATCAATATGTATTTGAAGAAATCATATTCCCTTTAGCTAAAGAGTTTAAACCAGAAATTATTATTAGAAATGGCGGTTCTGACCCTTATTTTGGAGATGATTTAACTAATTTAGGTTTAACCTTAGATGGTTTTAGAATAATTGGAGAAAAAGTAAGAATTTTAGCCGAGCAACTCTGCCAAGAAAAAGAAATTGATCTTATAGCTTCGGGTTATAACCAAAAAGTTTTACCCATAACATGGCTTTCTTTAATTTCAGGCCTTTTGGATTTAAAAATAAAATTAAAAGAACCCCAAAAACTAATCTTTCCCAAAGATTTCAAGCTGAAAGAAACAAAAGAGATAATAAAAGAGTTAAAGTTTTATCTTAAAAACTATTGGAGAAGTTTTAAGTAACTAAATATTAAAAAGTTCTTTTGCGTTTTGAGTTGTAATTTCGGCTAATTCTTCAAAGCTGATTTTTTTTATTTCAGCTATAGTTTTTGCAATGTATTTTACAAAGATAGGTTCGTTACGATCAGCTTTCACAATTTTTGGCACTAAATAAGGACAATCTGTTTCAATTAAAAGCTTATTTAAAGGAGTATTTTCTATTACTTCTTCAAAGTTTATTCCCTCAATTTCTTTATAAATCATTCCATTAAATCCAATATAAAATCCTAAATTCAAAAAGTTTTTAAGCTCATCTACTCTTCCAACAAAACTGTGAGCCACAGCTTTATTTGGTTTTAGTTCTGAATTTTCTAATAAAATATCAATTAAATCTTGGTGTGCCATACGACAATGTAATATTACCGGTAAATTCAATTCTTTAGCCAACCTTAATTCTTCTAAAAATAGTTCTTTTTGTTTCTGTTTAAATAATTCCTTTTTTTTAGTTGTTTTTGGCTTCCAATAATAATCCAAACCAATTTCTCCAATAGCTACTACTTTTTCAGAACTAGCTAACTTTTTGTACTCTTCATAATCAAATTCCTTTTCAAAATGCTCTCCTTCTAGCTCATCAACTTTTATTTTTACCAATCCTGTATCTAAATTAATTGGATGAAGTCCAATAGAAGCTAACATTCCTATTTTTAAATTTTCTGCAATTTCTACAGCTTTTTTTGAAGTTTCAAAATTGGTTCCAATGTTTATAACCCAAACATTGTTCTCTAAACATCTCTTAATAACTTCTTGCCTGTCTTTGTCAAAAGCTGCAAAATTCAAATGAGCATGACCATCAATTAACATAATATTTCATTTTATATTGTTTTTTGAATAAAAAAAATCCCAGTAATAAAAAGAAGAACTGGGTTAGAAAATTTTATTTTGGATAGAAATTAGCGTAAGTTTCCCTATGAACTCCGTATTCACTTTCAATTAATTTTACTTTATCTATTATCTCCTTCCAGTCTTCAGGATTAATATCTTCCGGCTCAAATTTTATAGCAATCAAATTTTGTGTTCCTTTATTTGGCCAAAGCCAGATAGATTTTTGCTCAGTTACAACTATAATGTCACACCGTATGTTTTCTTCCATTCCTTTTCTTCTAATATAAAATCTAAGAAAGGAATTAAGAAAGGGTAAATATTTGACGAAAGTTCCTATAAGAAATCTTTTGTTTGTATTTATTGTATTAAATTCCACCACCGACAAAATTCCATTATCTTTGCAAAATTTCTTGAGTTCACTTATACCTTTATTCCACGTTGATTTTTCAGAAATACCAACATATTTTTTATAATTAAAAATTAAACCCTTTAAGTCGGAACTATATACGCCAGGCCAACCAACAATTACTTTATCATCAGTAGCTATAAGAATATCGCAAGCTACACTGCTTTCTCCATTTTTCTCATCTTTCAACTTTTTTCTACCTTCTCGGCTTAAATAATTATCTAATCCATCTTTAAAATTCTGGAAGCTAATACATCCTGCTAGAGTAATATCTGTCATTCTTACACCTCTTTTTTTTATTAAATTTTTAAATTTCTATTGGTGAAATCAGACTATCATATCTCTTTTTAAAGTCAAGAGTAAATCTAATAAAAATAAAAAGGTGCTTAGCACCTTTAAAAAGAACTATTCTTCCTTTCTCTTTAAGTAGAATTGAAGAACCTTATCCCATTCAACACTATCAGTTCCTATGCTGTCGTCTTCTGAATTTTCATCTTCTAAAATCTTTAATAGACTTTCATTCAATCTAATCACCCCCTTTAATAATTTTAAATGTACTCCCTTCTTTAACGCTCTTCCCCAATAGCCAAAACTCGGGTAAACGAGAAGTGTTTGCCGTTGTTTTTCCTTGTTTCTGTAACGATCCGATATTCTCCAGAGCAAAGATTATAAACATCTCTTCCTCTATTAATTATATTCACCTCTGTGTTATTTGGTTTTACTTTCTTCCAATTCTCTCTTTTTCCGTTTTGATATCGTAAAAACACTGTAGTCTCAACAACTGCTCTACTTCCTGTCCTTCCTCTCTTAAAACTAATTTCTATTGGGAATCTATTACCATCCATTTCATTTCAACCTCCGCCTTATAGTGGCGAACTAACCACCAAATGTTTATAGTAATCTTTTAGATTTTGGTGAGTAAATCGCCACCATAAGACTTTCGAACCAACCTCTTAATTTTGAAAGAACTACAATATAAAATAAAACCTCCCAGTTTGGCTGGGAGTTTTTAATAGATTTTTGTTTATTTTAAATTATGATTTTTCTTTTACTAAAACTCCCAACCAATGAGCTCTTAGAATAATAACAACACACCAAACACAGTTGGTTAGAAGGTTAGTATTAATTTTATTTTTTGCGTTTATTAAATCTGACATTTATAGAATTAATTCAATTAAATTCTACTTTTAAAATTAATAAAATAAAAAGTAATTGTCAAGGCTAAAATTTATTTGGAATTCAATCGGGGGAAAAGAGACTCTCCTTTCTCCAATCTAAATACGCATTTTTTCTCATCAGATTCCAACCCAAGTTGGCATAATATTTCCTCAGAAGTTTCAGGTAAAAATGGTTTTAACATCTTAGTAATTTCAGAAATAGTGTAGAGCAAACATAAAATACAGATTTTTTGCTCTTTACTTTCTTCCCAGAGTTTTCTCTTTTCAATGTATCGGTCGCAAAAACTAATCAATTCCCAAACTGAAATTAAAGCTCTATTAAATTTAAACTCTTTTAAATCTTTCTTATATTCTTTCCATGTACTGTCTATTTTCGTCTTAAATTCCTTGTGAATATGTTTAATCTCTAGGGCTTCTGATTTAAACCCTAATTTTTCTCCAATAGTTATTACCCTTGAAACTAAGTTTCCTATTCCCTTTGCCAGATCTGCATTATATCTTGCTTCAAATTTCTCATAGGTAAAATCTCCATCTCGGAAGGGAAGAATTTCCCGTAAAAGAAAATATCTAACAGCATCTGTTCCATATTTTTCAACCAGTTTAAATGGGTCAACAACATTACCTAAAGACTTTGACATTTTCTGTCCTTCATAGGTTATATAGCTGTGAACAAAAATCTCTTCTGGTAAAGAGAGGCCTGCTGAAAGAAGTATCGCTGGCCAATATACTGCATGAAACCTTATAATTCCCTTTCCAATAACATGTAATTTGTTTTCGTTATCCTGCCACCATTCTTTAAACTTTTTTCCATCTTCTCCATAATCCAGAGCATTAATATAGTTTGAAAGAGCATCAAACCAAACCCAAATAATTTGATTTTTATCATTAGGAGCTGAAATTCCCCATCCATGAGCTCTTTCTTTTGAACGAGAGATGCAAATATCTTCCAAACCCTGATTAATAAAACTTAAAACTTCGTTTTTTCTGGTCTCTGGAATTATTTTTATTTCATCTTTTTCAATAATATCTTTTAGTTGATTTTGGTATTTAGAAAGATTAAAGAAATAATTTTCCTCCTCTACTAGCTCAGGTGCTCTTTTGTGTTCTGGACATAAACCATCTTCTAACTCCTCTTTTTTATAAAACTCCTCACAATCAACACAATAAAGTCCTTTGTAGGTTTTTTTATAGATATCTTTTTTACAAGCTAACCATAATTTTTCAGCACCCTTAATATGACGCTCCTCTGTAGTTCTTATAAAATCATCGAAGCTTAAGTTAAGGATATTTTTAAGTTCATGAAATTTTTTAGAATTTCTGTCCACCAGCTTCTTGACAGCCACTCCTTCCTTTTCAGCTGCTCTAACGTTTTTCAAACTATTCTCATCTGTCCCAGATAAAAACAAAACCTTCTCACCTAAAGAACGGTGATGTCTTGCTAAAACGTCTGCCTGAGTTTTTTCTAAGGCATGTCCTATATGAGGATAGCCATTAACGTAGTCAATGGCTGTTGATATAAAAAATTTCTTTTTTGCCATGTTTTAAAGCGTTGTTGGTTGCTCCTCCTTTCGCTTTTGTAAATAATCTCTCAAAAATTCATAAATTACTCCTACCAAAGGAATAGTTAAAATCGCTCCTAAAATTCCCCATAATTTCCCTCCAATTAATAAAGCTGTTAAAACTAAAATTGCTGGCAAACCCACCATTTTTTTAGTTAAAATTGGAGTTATAACGTTTCCTTCTATCTGTTGGATTAAAATAAGAGCAATTAAAATGAGGAATGCTTTTACCGGAGAAGACAGAACCGTAAGAACGATAATTATCAATCCTGAAAAAATTGGCCCCAATACTGGAATAATATCCATAACACCTGCAAACAAAGCCAGAACGGCTGCATATTCTGTACTAAAAATCCTAAGAGTAACATAAGTGATCAATCCCACAAAAAGACTGCTTAAAGCCCTCGCTCCAAACCAAGCAGCTGTTTTTATCTGGCATCTTTCCCATAAACGTAAAAAGTAAGTCTCGTTTTTCTTAGGCACTAAAAGTTTCATTGCTTTATCCACCTCTTTTTCCTCTATTGAAAAGAAAATGGCTATTGCGAAAATGGTGCTGTAGAAAAGATTCCTCCGAAAATAGAAACAATGGCTCCGAAAATACTGGACGAAGCTCTTACTAGCCAATCTTGGAGAACTTGGGTGAAAGCTTCAAAGCTTTCAAAGGCCTCAATATTTAAACCCCTTAAAGGTGGAGCTAATTTCTCAAAATATTGAGGAAAGAGCTGGGTGAACTGTTGAACTTCAATAATAAATATTGGAATAGTCCAATAAAAAATTAAGCTTAAAATCGCAAAAACAGCTACATAAACAAAAATCGCAGCTATTGTTCGGGGAATCCTTCTTCTTTCTAAAAAATTAATTACTGGGTTAAACAAAATTGAGATTATTAATCCAAATAAAATCCAAAGTAAAATATCTTTTATTAAATAAAGAATATAAAAACCTAGAAAAACTATAGCAATCTTGAGTAATGTTCCCCAAGATATATCCAAAACTCTTTCTTCTTGCATAATGGGCTTATTAGTTAAAATTTTAATAATTTTTTAAACCTTTGTTTGTTTTTAAATGGACCGATGACGGCTAAATTTAACTTTTGGGGTTGAAAAATATCTTTTGCTGTTTTTAAAATATCCATTGAACTTACTTTATCAATTTTTTTAAACAGCTCTCCTGGAGTTAAAATCTTTTTTTCTAAAAGTTCTTGATTGGTATAAAAAGAAGCTTGAGCATCAGAAGACTCCAAAAGTAATGCTGTTTTTCCTTTTATACAATCTTTAGCTTTCTTTAATTCTTTTTGCGAAACTTTTTTTTGGGAAATCTCTTTATATTCTTTTAGTATGGCTAAAATCACCTTTTCTATTTTTTTATTATCTACTCCAGCTCTTGCGGCAAAATATCCTGTATCTGGATCTGAAACAGAGTCAACGCTGATATAGTAAGCGGCCCCCATTTTTTCTCTGATTTTTATAAATAACCTTGAACTCATCATTCCTCCTAAAATTACAGCTAATAGTTTTTGGCTATATTTTTGAGGATGGAAAAGACTGTATGCCCTTGTTCCTAAATACAGATGAGCCTGATCAGTTTCCTTTGTTTTTAAAAGTAAATTAGGCTCTGTTTGTTTTTCAATAACAGAGGATTTTTTAAAAGGTTTAATTTGTTTTATTTTTGAAAAATACTTTTTTACCTTCTTTACAGCTAAAGAGCTGTTTATTCTACCAGCTACACAAACGATTGTCTTGGAAGCCACATACTGGCTTTTCATATAGTCTGCTAGCTTTTTTCTTGTAATTGCATTGACCGTCTCTTTAGTCCCAGCAATATCCCAACCAGCTGGTTGGTCTCCGTATAAGAGTTTTTGCCATAAAATCTGAATATAAGACATTGGATGGTCATACCTCATATTAATTTCTTCAATAATTACCCCTTTTTCTTTCTCTATTTCTTTTTTAGGTAAAGTAGAATTTAAAAATATATCAGAAACCCAGTCCAGAGCAATTCCAAAGTAAGGGTAAGCTACTTTTGCAAAATATCCTGTATATTCTTCTGAAGTAAAGGCGTTATAGATTCCTCCTATTCTATCTAAAGTCTCGCTAATAGCTACGGCTGAAGGTCTTTTTTTAGTTCCTTTAAAATACATATGCTCTAAAAAATGAGAGATTCCATTTATCTCTTTTCTTTCATACTTTGATCCAGTACCAACTAAAACCAAAACTGTTACAGCTTGAGTATTTTTTTGAGGAATAGTTATTACCCTGAGTCCATTTTTAAAAGTAGTCTTTTTATACATATTTTTCTTTCAATCTCTTAACTAAATCTTTAATTTTTACTCTTTCTTGTTCCATGGTATCTCTATCCCTAATAGTAACATCATCTTGCTCCAAACTCTCAAAGTCTAAAGTGACAACAGCTGGAACTCCAATTTCATCAACTCTACGATATCTTCTTCCAATTGAACCTACCTGGTCATACTGACAAGTAAAATGTTCTTTAAGTAATTTGTAAATTTGTTTTGCTTTTTTGACCAGTTCTGGTTTATTTTTTACTAAAGGTAAAACTGCCACTTTAATTGGAGCTAAGTCTTTTTTTATTTTAAGAAGGACTTCTGTTTTTTTTGTGGCTTTGGTGGTCTTTGTTCTTCCTCCTTTTATTTCATAATAAGCATCACATAAAACAGCAAACATTATTCTTTCTGCTCCAGAAGAAGGTTCAATAACATAAGGGATATAATATTTCTTTCTTTGTTCTTCAAAATATCTAAGATCTACTCCGGAGGATTCTTGGTGTTGTTTCAAATCAAAATCTGTCCTATTGGCTATTCCCTCTATTTCCCCCCAGCCAAAAGGAAACTTATATTCAATATCAACACAAGACTTTGCATAGTGAGCAAGTTCTTCTTTTTTATGAATTCTTACTCTTAAGTTTTTCTCATTTAATCCTAAATCTTCAACGTACCATTTTAATCTCTCTTTAACCCATTGTTTGAAAGCTTTCTCATCGTCTCCTGGTTTCACAAAATACTCTAATTCCATTTGTTCGAATTCTCTTGTCCTAAAAATAAAGTTCCTTGGTGTTATCTCATTTCTAAATGCTTTTCCAATTTGGGCTATCCCAAAAGGTAATTTTAATCTTTGAGTGTCAATAATATTTTTGTAATTCAAAAAAATACCCTGAGCTGTTTCAGGCCTCAAAAAAGCTAAAGCTTCTGTGTCCTCTACAGGCCCAATAAAGGTTTTAAACATTAAGTTGAATTGACGAGGAGGCGTAATTTCCCCATCGCACTCTGGGCACTTAATTTTTTTTATATCCTCTGAGATATCTTTTATTTCACCTTCTGTAAAGAGTCCGTGTTCGTCAACTTTTGCAGAATCTTTGAATTTTTCTATTAAGTGGTCTGCTCTGAATCTTTTATGACACTTTTTACATTCGACCAAGGGATCAGTAAAATTATCTAAATGTCCCGAAGTTTCCCAGGTTTTAGGGTTTAATATAATTGAACTATCTAATCCTACAATATTTTCTCTTTGCCAAACTATATTTTTCCACCAAGATTTTTTGATATTATTTTTCAATTCAACTCCAAGAGGCCCGAAATCATAAAAACCTCCAAGCCCCCCATAAATCTCAGAGGAAGGAAAAATAAATCCCCGCCTCTTAGCTAAAGATATAATTTTTGATATTAGGTTTGTCATGTTTTTTCACTATGCAGTAATGACAGGGAGCTAAGCGACCGGTTTGTTAATTAATAATCCCCATTCCGTTCTCATCATTTACAGTTGGGTCATCTGGCAATAAGGTATTTATAGCTGGAGCTGAAAATTGAATAGTGGTTTCTGTCCAACTATCCTCAGCTATTATTTTAGCTTCATTAATAATATTTAAAATCTGATAACGTTGGGATTCTTTCGGAGTAAAAGCAATCTGAAAAGCAAGAGTTAAGCCCTGATCTGTAATGCCAAGTCCTCTCTCTAAGTCTCCTATTGACCAAACAATTTCTCTAGATTGAGAATCAAAAGTAAATCTTGAAACTTCTTCTTCGGGAAAAATACTTCCTGTTAGCTCCACCCCTTCTGGTAAAACAGCTTTTACCTTTGCATTTTTGACATTAGAATAATAATTCTTAACCTGCCACATTATAGTATAAGTGGTAGTTTTTCCAACCTCAGGCGGCAAGGGTCCTGAATTTCCAAAAACCTCGTCTTGAAAATAACCTTTTTGAACCACCTCCATCTTTGAGCTTATTTTAGTAACAAATTCTTCTTTTACTTGTCCGATAAAAACTTTGTTTTTTAAAGTAGGATTCTTCACATTTCCCAAATCTTCTTTCAGTTTTACCCAAAAATCAACCTTTCCTTCCTCCAAAGGAGATAAATATTGTAGTCTTGAGACTCTTCTCCAGTCAAAAACTATAGAATTATCGCCTGATTGATAATTGCCGTAATCTGATCTTATGGTCTGGAGATCAAAAGCTTCTCCTTCAATCTTATTAACCATAAATAGATTATTTAAATCATCATTACCTATATTTTTAAAATAGATTTCGTAATGCAACCAATCACCAGGCAAAGCTACATACTGGGGGTTGTTGTTAATCTCCTGCCTAATATAAAGAGAAGGCTCTACAATTTCCACCCCTTTTGTTGTCTCTTTTAATAAAATAAATTGTCCTTCTTTCCAAATCCCTAATCTGGCTTTAAAAACTCTTGCCTGGCCAATCTCCCCTGAAAGTTGAGCTGTAATTTCAATTCTACCCCCTTCTGATTTATTCAAAATTGGTATTTCCCATTCTGTTTTCCCAATAGATTGCGGAGTAGATTTAATAAACTCAAAACCAAAGGGATAATCTATCTGACATCTTAAATCGGTCAAAAGGTAGTCTATATTAGAAAAATAATTAAGTCTGAAACTAAACTCTTTATTAGCTCCAATTTTAGATGGTAAATCAAAGTCAAAAGTTAAAGGTACTGATTTTATTTGAGTAGTAAAGGAAGAAGACGACTCATATTGGGCTTTTAAATCCTTTGGCTGATAAGTTAAAGATGTCTTGGCTATTTTTATATCTCCTTCTCTTCCTAATAAAACCATCCTAAAAGGAAAGCTTTTTTCTTCTCCGGGATAAATTGCCCCCCCTAATTGCTCTGAGTTTAAAATCTGCCTATCAAAAATTTCTTCATCTTTTAAAGAATGTTCAGGTGGTTCAAAAACAAGCACTGGGTTTTCCAAACGAAAGTTACCAGTATTTTTATACTTAATAATATATTCCACTTCTTGGCCTAAGACGATTTCAGAAGGTCCTAAAATCTCTAACCTCAAAATATCTTTTGAATAAATATTTTCCCGCCAATTCCAATAAAAACCAACTATCCCGATAATAATGGTTAAGATAATTAAAAAACTAAAAGTTTTGTTCATGTATTTAGTATATCAGATTACTTCTCCTCTCTGAAGTAATTTTTTGCTATATTTTCTAAAGATTTAAGCTGTTTCTCATCAACCTTCAACCTTAGGGCTATGTCAATATTTTTATCAATTAAGAATCTAAGTATTTTAATTATGTCTGCTTCAATTTCTTTGCCAACTTTTTCTTTTAAGAAACATCCCCTACATATCACTCCTCCCGCTTCTTTATCAAAATAAAGTTTTTCAGGTTGCAACTTTTTTTGACAAGCAGGACATTGATAAAGTTCGGGTTTGTAACCTAATATTGAAAGAAGGTTCCAAAAAAAATAATGATAAATTAATTTTAAATTTTTAATTTCAAAATTAATATTATTTAATTTTTTAAAAACTCCTAATGATAGACCCCAAACTCTCTCATCTGGCTCCTGGTCTTGAATTAAATTATCCAGCGCCTCTGCAATTTTAGTGGCGATAGTTAGTTCTCTTAAATCTTTCCTTATATTGTCAAATTTTTCAATTAAAATTGCATCTGTTAAGATTTTATAGGCTTTACCTTGGATAAACTCAATTTCAGACAAATAAAAAATCTCTATACCTGACCTAAGCTTTGAAGAAATCTTGCGTATGGCCCTTCCTAAAACCGTTAATTTTCCGAAATCCTCTGTATAAAGAGTAAATAGTTGATCTGCTTCTCTGCGATCAACTTTTTTCAAAACTATTGCTTTTGTTCGGTGATGAACAAACATTAAAAATATATGGCAAAATTAAATTAGTAAAGTCTGCAAGACTTTAAAATCTTTATTTACTTTGTTTCACTTCTCTAAAAATTTCTTTTCATATATCCCTGTAATTCTTTTTTCTCTTACTTCTTTTATAGTTTTAGGAGACTTAAGAGCTCTGTCTTTAAAATATTTTTTCACTTTCCATCTTTTAAGATATCCTGTACCTGTTTTTTTAAAAATTTCCGCCCATTTCTTTTTCCTTTGATAAGATGATAATTTGTCAATTCTATAAAGAGAAGGATTTTTTAAGAATTTTTCAAACTCTTTATATTTAATAGCTTTTTCTCCCTTTCCAAAAAGTGAAGATTTAATTTTAGAAGGAATTGCTTTTTTTTCCTTCTTGGGCGTAGGCCCCAATAAGGTATGAAACACTCCCGGTTTCTTTTTAGTTTCTTCCTTAACTAATTTTTGAGGAAGCTTAGTATTAGGATTCTTTAAGACATTACCTACTGTCATCTTAAGATGATCGAGCTCCGAAAAAAACCCTTTTTTAACTTCTTTACGTAAATCGTCTGCACCAATATCAAACCGAAGGCTTTTCTTGGGAATAGAAGGAATAGAGGGCCCTTTTCTTCTTGGTTTAATCGGAGGCATAGAAGGTGGCGTTCTAAATCCTTTATTTGCTAAAGCCATAAATTTTAATTAAGTTTATATTTTGACTTTTTTAATTGATAATTGTAATTTTTCTCCATCAATATCAAGCTTTTTTCTGGCTTTAAACTTTCCTCTCTTGCTTTCTATTAAGTCTTTTGCTTTCGTTTCTTTTATAATTTTTCCTTTGTTTTTATACAAAAGACCCCTTATCTTTGGCATTCCTTTAAACTGAATTAAAATAACATCTTTGGGAGTACAACCCCGCTCCTTTCTTATTTGCTGAATATTTCTGATAATTTCTCTTATTGTTCCCTCTTCTTTTAGCTCGGGAGTAATGTTCGTATCTAATTTGACTTCATTTTCTATTGAAGAATCAAAAATTATTTCCTTAATATTCACTTCTTCTTTAATTAATTCTAATAGTTCTTTTTCTTTTCTTAATTCTTGACTATTAATTCTTAATTCTCGTAAGGGCTGCCTTACCTTCAGAGCAGCTTTTGATCTTTCAGCTAAGGATAAAGTTACTATTTTCCTAACTTCCTCCATTTTTTTGTTTAGTCTTTTGTTAATTTTCTTTTTATCTACTTTTGGCCAATCATCCAAATGAACCGAGTTTCCTGTTTTTCCTTTATCTTTTATTTTTTTATAGATTGTTTCACTTAAAAAAGGAATAAATGGAGCTGATAGTTTGCTTAAGGTTAAAATCACAAAACCCAAAGTTTTTGAAGCTTCCTTTAATTCTTTCCCTGTTTCCGGCCTCTGGAACCTCTTTCTTGACCTTCTTATATACCACAAAGAAAGCTTATTAATAATGAAGTCTTCTATTGAACGAGCAGCTGAAATAATATCATAGCTATCTAAAAGTTTTGTTACTCCTGAAATTAATTCATTTAATTCAGATACAATCCATTTATCCAGAACATTTTTGCTGCTCGGTGTAGTTTTTATCTTAGAAATCTTTGTTAAATAATCTTTGGAAGTGTAGGTTACAAAGAAAGAAAAACAATTCCAGAAATTCATAATAAATTTTTTCAGCTTTTCTTCCACTTCCTTTTCAGAAAAAAGCTTGGGTTCACCGGGCTGATTAGCAGTATAAAAGTACCAACGAACAGCATCTATGCCATATTTTTCAGCAATGTACCAAGGATCAACTATGTTACCTTTTGATTTAGACATTTTCTCCCCTTTTTCATCTAAAATATGCCCCAAAGAAACAACATTAGTATAACTTGGCCCCTTACCAAGTAAGGTTGAAATTGCAAGTAAGGTATAAAACCAACCCCTGGTTTGATCCACTGCCTCTGAAATAAAATCTGCTGGGAATTGTATTTTCTGGTCAATTAGTTTTTTATTCTCAAAAGGATAATGATATTGAGAAAAAGGCATTGAGCCTGAATCAAACCAACAATCAATTACCTCAGGAACTCTTTCCATTAATCCTTCGCATTTCTGACAAGAGAATTTCAACTCATCCACATAGGGACGATGTAAATCAAACTCTCCTTTCTCGTTAAGAGGTAACAAGCTAAATTTTATCTTCCTCAATTTTCCTGGTTTTATTGTCTTTTTTTTAACTTTTTGCTTAACAAATTCTTCCTGAGAAAGTCCCTGAAGTGTTCCTTCTAAAAGCCATAAGGGATCTCCATGAGAAATAATTAAAATAGTTTTGTCTTTGTATTTTTTATCAACTCTCGTTATAAAATCAATCATCCTTTTTCTGCAACTCAACCAATTCTCTCCCCCTTTTGGTTTTTTATAAAACCTTTCCTTTATAGTTGAAAAACCATTATAAAGCTCTTCTTTCTTTTTACCTTTGTAAATCCCCAGATTGACATCTCTTAATTTTTTATCAAGCTTTACTTTAATCCCAAGCTCTTTAGAAATAACGCTTGAGGTTTCTTTTGTTCTGAAATAATCTGAAGAAAAAATTAAGTCAATCTCATATTTTTTAAGTCTTTTAGCTAAGCGTTTTATTTGTTCTCTTCCCCTTTCCGTAAGGCCCATTGAAAAATCATCTTTTTTAGAATAGATTATGTCTTTCATTCCTTCTACATAGTTTGTTTCACCATGTCGCAAAATAAGATATTGATTACTACTATATTTTTTTTCTAAAAGCTCTTCTTTACTGCCAATAACCTCTGTGTTTAAACAAGATTTACATCTCCAGACTGGTAAAGGGGTCCCCCAATATCTTTCCCTAGAAAGAGCCCAGTCTTTAACCCCTCTCAACCATTCTCCAAACCGGCCTTCTTTCAAATAAGATGGAGTCCAGTTGATCTTTTTATTGTTTTTAATTAAATCCTCTTTAACCTTTCTCATTCCGATAAACCAGCTCTTTTTTGCATAATAAAGTAAAGGAGTTTTGCATCTCCAGCAAAACGGATAATCATGTTCATATAGTTCCTCCTTAAATAAGAGATTTCTATCTTTTAAATCTTCAATTATTAGAGGGTCAGCTGTTTTAAAATACATTCCTGCCCACTTTTGAACATCAAATTTAAATCTTCCTTCTTCATTAATAGTTAATAAAACTGGAACTTCAGGAATGTTTTGTTTTTTCAGTCTCTCGTTCTGCTCTCTAATTACTTCCATATCTTCTTCTCCAAAAGCAGGAGCTAAATGAACCAGGCCTGTTCCTTCTTCTAAAGAAACGAAATCTCCTAAAATCACTCTGTATGCTTTTTTTGAGATTTTATAATCTATAGGATATAAGCCCTCATACCTTAAGTCAGTTAAGTCTTTCCCTTTAAATTCTCCAACAATTTCTCCTTCAACTCCTAAGGATGAGATTCTATCTTTGGCTAATATTAAATATTCACTGCCAACTTTTACTTTGGCATAAGTGAAGTTACTATTTACAGCAACAGCCACATTTCCAGGTAGGGTCCATGGGGTTGTTGTCCAAATAAGCAAATAGCAATCTTTAAATTCTAAATTCTTTATCCTTAATTTAATATAGATAGCTGGTTCTTTTATTTTCTTATAACCTTGAGCCACCTCATGACTGGAAAGAGAGGTTCCACATCTTGGACAAAAATGAACAACTTTAAAGTCTTGATATAAAAGTTTTTTATTATAAATCTCTTTTAAAATCCACCAGATTGACTCAATATAATCAGGTGTGTAGGTGGTATAGGGATTTTTCATATCCAACCAAAAACCAATTCTTTCTGTTAACCTCTCCCAATCTTTCTTATATTTCCAAACAGACTCTTTACATTTTTTGTTAAATTTAGAAATTCCATATTTTTCAATGTCTTTTTTAGACTTCAATCCTAGTTCTTTCTCAACCTGCAACTCAACGGGCAAGCCGTGTGTGTCCCATCCTCCTTTCCTTAAAACCTTAAAACCCCGCATTGTTTTATAACGACAGATTATATCTTTAAAAGATCTTGCTAAAACATGATGAATTCCCGGTTTTCCATTAGCGGTCGGTGGGCCCTCATAAAAAACAAAGTTTTTAGCTTTCTTTTTACGCTTTATACTTTTCTCAAAGATATTATTATCTTTCCAGAATTTCAAAATTCTCTTTTCTTGGTTTGGAAAATTAGTATTCATATCATTTAAAATATCATTTTAATCTGATTTTTTCAACTTAAAACCCCGCCTTGGCGGGGTTCTGAGATAAAAACAAAATTAACTACATTTTCTCTGGGCTTGAAATTCCCATTAAATCCAATGTGTTTTTTAAAACAATTTTACTAGCTTTAATTAAAACTATTCTTGCTTTCATTATTTCCTTGTTTTCAATTATCACCCTGCACTCTTTATAAAACCTGTGAAAAGATGTAGCTAAATCTGTTGAGTATTGAGGAATTCTTTGGACTTGATAGTCTTTTACAGTATCCTCAATAATTTCAGGAAAACGAACTAGTTGTTTAATAAGGTTTAATTCGGCTGGCTCTTTTAATGAATTTAAATCTTTGGATGTTGCTTTTAATTTCCTATCTTTAGCTCCCATCTTCCTTAAGATACTGCATATTCTAGCGAAAGCGTACTGAACGTAATGTACAGGATTCTTTTCTGATTGTTCCTTGGCTAATTTTAAATCAAAATTTAAATGAGTATTAGCTGCCCTGTTGAGAGAAAAAAATCTAACAACATCAGAACCAACTTCTTTTAACAATTCATCCATTGTTACGTAAACTCCTTTCCTCTTTGACATTCTAATTTTCTTTTTACCTTCAAAAAGTGAAACAAATTGCAAAAGGATAATATCAAGCTTACCTTTGTGGCCTAAAGCTTCAACAGCTGCTTGGAGGCCGGGTACGTCTCCGTAATGGTCAGCCCCCCAAATATTTATTACTTTGGCAAATTTTTTCTTTTCAAATTTATATCTATGATAAGCGATATCGCTCGCTAAATAGGTTTTCCAACCATCTTTTTTAATTACTACCCTATCCCGTTCGTCTCCAAACTTAGAAGATTGAAACCACCAAGCTCCTTCTTTTTTATAAAGAAACTCCTTTTTTTTCAGAAAATCTAAGGCTTTATCAACTTCTCCAGAATGATGAAAATTCATTTCTGAATTCCATTCATCGTATTTAATTCCCATCTTATCAGTTGTTTTTTTAATCATTTCTTTAATAATAATTTTAGCCGCCCTTTCTCCTGCCTTATAAGGATCTTCCTCTTTTATAACTTTATTTAAATAATCAATATAATCTCCTTTGTATTTAGCTTCTTTATCTTTAAGAACGGAGTGGCCAAGGGTTAAAATCTGCATTCCGTAATCGTTAATATAATATGCTTTTTCTATTCTAAACCCTGCTTTTTTAAAAACATTAGCTAATACGTCTCCAAAAGGTCCTCCTCTGGCATTGCCAACGGTTAAAGGGCCTGTCGGGTTAGCTGAAATAAATTCTACCTGAACTTTTTTATTTTTACCTATTTTTAAACTTCCGAACTTTTCTTTTTCTTTTAAAATTTCGCTAACTTGTTTTTGCAAATATTCTTCTGAAATAAAAAAATTAATGAATCCCGGTTCTGCTATTTCGACTTTACTAAAGGGAAGTTCAGTAATTAACTGATTAAGAGACTTAGTAATTAGATTAGCTATTTCTATCGGTTTTTTCTTAGCTAGTTTAGTAATTCTCATTGCAATATTTGTAGAATAGTCTCCATAATTTTTGCTCTGTGGATATTCAGCTTCAATTTCAGGAATCTCAAAATCTAACAAAGCCCCTTCTTTTTGAAGATCCTTTATGACTTTCTCTATTAAGTTCTCTATTTTTTTTTCCTTATCATTTTATTTTTAGATTTTTATGTCCTGCCGGAATTCCTTCTGAAACCAAAGCTCTTAATGCTGCTAAATTTTGAACCAAACCAACAGAAGCTATTATTTGAGCTAATTCTTGAACTGATTTTACTTTTAAAATCTTAAGGGAAACTTTGACTAAGGGATGTAGTTGGGTTATTCCCCCGATTATACCAACCGTTACGGGAATAATCATTTTTCCAACTAAATTTCCTTCTTTGTTTTTTCGCCAAACAGCTAAGGGCTTATATTTTCCTGACTTAGCTGCAAAACCATGTGAAGCAGCTTCAAGAGCTCGCCAGTCATTACCAGTAGCTAAAGCCACGGCCCCCATTCCATTTAAAATTCCTTTATTGTAAGTAACTGCTCTATAAATATCGAATTCTGCTATTAAATAAGCTTTAACAATATTATCAATTGTCTCATCGGGAGGAAACCCTTCTTTCTTGAGGGCTTTTTTAGTTATTACTGTCTTTACCTCAACTAATCTTTTTTCAGCTAAATTAGAAACTATTTTAAATAAAGCCTTGCCTCCTGTGAGTTTTTCAATAAGGGGAGCCACCCCTTCAGCCATTATACCTACTGTATTAGCTCCCATAGCATCTTTAGTGTCAATCAGTAAATGAATCCTTAAAACTGAACCTATATTTGTTTTTTTAAAAACTTTTATTTTTAAATCTTTCGCTCCCCCTCCTAATTTTATCAAGGTGGGATTTTGCTTATTAGCTAGCTTTAAAATCTCTTTTTTCGCTCTTGATATTTTTCCTTTAGCTATCTGAATCTTTTTTATATTAGTTATATAAATCTGGCCTATCATTAAGTTTCCCAGACTCTTGGTAAATATCCCTCCGCCTTCTCTGGTCATTCTTGCTCCATAGGAAGCTGCAGCCACTACTGATGGCTCATCTGTGACCATCGGAATAAGATAATCTCTTTTGTTAATTAAAAAGTTCGGAGCAATAGAGTATGGTAAAGAAAAAGTACCAATAACATTCTCGCTTATCTTATCTTTAATGTCAGAAGTTAAAACTCCTTTTTTGATTATTTTAATCTCTTTCTTTGTTAAATTAGCAAATTCTTTAACTGTCCTTAGTCTATTCTCTTTTTTTAATTTGAAAAAGCCAGGGATTCTGCTATTTTTTTCCATTATTTTAGATTATCTAATTTTTCTGTTAAAATCAAAGAATGAAAGAAATTACTAAAAATAAAAAGGCTTACTTCAACTATGAAATCCTGGAAAAACTTATAGCAGGAATTTCTTTGATTGGCCAAGAAGTAAAATCAATAAAATCAGGAAGAATAAGTTTAAAAGCAACTTATGTGGTATTAAAAAATGAAGAAGCTTTTTTAATAGGAGCTAATATTCCTCCTTATCAACCAAAAAACTGTCCCAAGGATTATAATCCTGAGCGTTCAAGAAAGCTCTTGCTAAAGAAGTCTGAAATTAAATATTTAATCGGTAAAACAAAACAAAAAGGTTTGACAATTGTACCCTTAAGGGTTTATAATATAAGAGGAAAAATAAAGGTAGAGATTGGTCTTGTTAAAGGAAAGAAAAAGTTTGATAAAAGGGAAATAATTAAAAAAAGAGAAAGTGAAAGAGAAATAAGAAGGATTCTAAAAGAAAAGGCTTAAGGGGGTGAAAAGTTTCGACAGAAATTTAACTAAGACAGGCAAGTCGAGCACTCTCTAATCTCGTAAATCTTAGAGAAAAATATAAGTGCAAACTTATTTAAAACACCCGCATTAGCTTACGCTTAATGCCATCTGCTTTATTGATTCTCGATAAGTAAGGTAGGTGTTATACATCGAGATAGATAGTTTTTTGAAGGTCTAAAAAAACTATTGAAAATAATTGATCAAAAGCAGAAAAGTTTTGTCCAATTTAAATTTTCTGTTATCCTTTAATTGGAATAAGCTTGTAGAAATATCTTAGCGATAATCTCTGGACAAGGGTTCAATCCCTTCGCCTCCACACAAAAACTTGATAAAAAAACCATTAGTAAACAACCGAATAAGAGCTCAGAAAGTAAGACTAATTGACGATGCTGGAAATCAAGTAGGAATTATTTCGTTACAAGAAGCTCTCCAAATAGCTAGGGAGCGTAATTTAGATTTAATTCAAGTGACTGAGAGAGTAGACCCACCTGTTTGTAAAATAATGGATTATGGAAAGTATCTCTATCGTTTGCAAAAAAAAGAAAAGGGTGTTAGAAAAAGTACTGAAGTAAAAGGAATAAGATTAAGATTTAATATATCTCCCCATGATTTGGAAACAAGAGTTTCACAAGCAGAAAAATTCTTAAAAAAGGGAAATAAGGTTAAGGTAGAAATGATCTTAAGAAGAAGAGAAAAAAGGCTTTCTCAGTTCGCTAAAGAAAAACTAAAAACATTTATTGCCTCCTTAGGGGAAAAAACCCAAATAAAAATTGAAGGAGAAATAAAGAGAAAAACAAATGGTTTTATATTAATTATTTCAAGTGTTCACGAAGAATAAAATGAAAATAAGAAAATCTATTTTAAAAAGGTTTAAATTCACCAAAACAGGTAAGGTCTTAAGAAGGCAGGCCGGTCTTAATCATTATTTGGCCAAGAAATCAAGAAAAGTAAAAAGACAAAAGAAAAAATTAGTTCATTTATCAAAGTCTGAAGCAAAGAAAATTAAAAAACTATTAAAAAGCTAATATGGTCAGAGTGAAACGAAGCACAACCTCTCATAAAAAAAGAAAAAGGGTTCTAAAGTTAACAAAGGGATTCATGTGGGGAAGAAAATCAAAGTATCGCTTGGCAAAAGATGCTTTGTTCCATGCTTGGACTCATGCTTACCATGACAGGAAAAAGAAAAAAAGAAACTTTAGAAGTCTCTGGCAAATTCAAATTGGTGCTGCTTGTAAAAAGCAGGGGCTGTCTTATAGTAAGTTTATTAACGGTTTAAAAAAAAGTAAGATTGAACTTAATAGAAAGATGTTATCAGAATTAGCTAAAAATCACCCAAAAATTTTTGATAAAGTTTTAGAGAAAACAAAAGAAAAAATATAGATTAGATCAATTTTAGCTCAAAAAGCCACCAAAAAAAGGTGGTTTTTTTCGTAAATTAAATTATGTTTCAAGTTTTAAGAGTACTTCGTTTGCTTTTTTTAAAATTTCCTTAGCATTCTTATGGGTTAATCTCTTCAAAGTTTTTTCATAACTCAACCATTCAAAATCTTGATGTTCAAAGGAGAGTTTCACCTCTTCTGTTTTGGTTTCAGCTAAAAAAAATACAACCGTCTTATAAATTTTTTTACTTCCCCTTTGATAGAAATAGTTTATTTTTTCCTTAAATCTTTGAATAAATTCAATATCTCCAACACCGGTTTCTTCTTCTGTTTCTCTTCTCGCTGTCTCTGTTAGTTCCTCTCCCTTTTCAATATTTCCTTTAGGGAAATCCCAGTGGCCAGCTTGATAATGTAAAAGAAGGTAATATAATACCTCTTTGTCTTTTCTAAAAATTATAGTCCCTGCTGATTTTTCCAGTTCCATATTATTCAAAAAATTTCAACAATTTATTTAAAGGTTGAACATTTATAATGTCTTTTTTTTCTACCCAACCCCTCCTGGCCTGAGCTACTCCTAGTTCTATATACCTCATTTGTTCTTTATGATGGGAGTCAGTATTAATCACCATTTTTACCCCTTCTTCTTTGCATCTTCTAATATGAATGTCGTTTAAATCTAACCTCTGAGGAAAAGAATTGATTTCTAAAACAACTCCAAGTTGCTTTGCTACTCTTAAAATCCTATCGAAATCAACCTGATATTTCTCTCTTCTTTTCAGCAGTCTTCCTGTCGGATGAGAAATAATATCAATGTTTGGATTTTTTATTGCCTTTATTATCCTTTCTGTCATTTTTTTCTGTGACATTTTAAAATTGGAATGAATCCCAGCTATAGTAAAGTCCAGTTTTTCAAGAGCCTCATCATTTATATCAACTGAACCGTCATTCAAAATATTAGTTTCAGCGCCCTGTAATATCTTGAATTTAATACCTTTTGTCTCGTATTTTGTATTTAACTTCTCTATTTCTTTCTTTTGCTGTGATAACTGTTTTTCGTTCAAGCCCTTCACTATCTTCAAGAACTTGGTATGGTCTGAAATCCCCAAATATTCATAACCCAAATCTATTGCTTTTTGAGCCATTTTTAAAATTAAATGTTCACCATCACTCCAATTTGAATGACAATGCAAATCTCCTTTAATATCTTTTAATTCAATTAACTTTGGTAACCTGTCCTCAAGGGCTGCTTTAATTTCTCCTTGGTCTTCTCTTAATTCAGGCGGAATCCATTGCATGCCTAATTCCTCATATATCTGTTCCTCTTTTTCTCCGGCAATCATCTTGGACCCTTTGAATAAACCGTATTCATTAAGTTTTAAACCTTTTGAAATAGCAATTTTTCTTGTAATAATATTGTGTTCTTTTGATCCTGTAAAATACTGTAGAGCTGCTCCATAACTTTTTTTATCAATAACTCTAACATCAACATTAAAACCCTCCTCCATTCTGACAGAAGATTTGGTGGAGCCTTTTCCCCAGATCTTAACAACCCCAGGTAAAGAAACAAAAAAATCCATTACCTTTTCTGGATTTTTAGAAGCAACTAAAAAATCAATATCTCCAATGGTCTCCTTCATCCTTCTTAAAGAACCAACTATATGAATTTGTTCAACCTCTTTTAAATTTTTTAGCTTTTCGTAAATTTCTCTTGCCACTAAAAGAATCTCTCCCAATAAAAATCTACCCTTGCTTCTTTTTAAAAACTCGATTCCTTCCAAAATGTTTTTTTCGGTTTTTTCACCAAAACCAAACAAAGATGCTACTTTTTTGGCTTTAGCGGCTCTTTCTAAATCCTTAACGTTTTTAATTCCTAATTTTTGATATAAAACTTTAATTCTTTTAGGTCCCATTCCCTCAATAGCAGTAAGCTCTTCTACGTTAACTGGTGTTTTTTTCTTTAATCTTTCATAAAATTTAATTTTTCCAGTTTTTAAATATTCTTCAATTCTTGAAGCAATACCCGTACCCACTCCAGGAATTTCTTTTAAACCTTTTAATCCTTGTTTTCTATAAATTTCTCCAACATCTTCTTCCATGCTCCCTAGGATAAAAGCTACTTTTTGATAGGCTCGGGGCCTAAAAGGATCTTCTTCTATTTCCAGGTATTCTGCAATTAAATAAAATATTTTCGCAATCTTAAAATTATTCATGAATTAAAAAGGATAGGGAAACTTGGGGGAAACATGGTCTCTGGCAATAATCTCTTTATCAATACCTAAAAGTATTAAAGAGGAAACTATACTAAGAGAACCAGCTAAAATAAAAATAATATTAAATCCACAAATAGCTACTAAAATCCCTCCTAAAGCGCCGGCAATCCCCATGGCAAAACCTAAGGCTGTACTTCTCAGGCTCCATTCAAAAGCCTCTCTTCCTTTATCAATGTGTCTGGTAAAAATAGCTGACCAAGAAGGTACAACCATTGCCATACCAACAGCATGTAAAATATGAAAAGCATAAATGTGCCAAGGTTGAGAAGAAACCATAAATCCAAAAGGAACGAGACCTGTCAAAAAAGTACCAAAGACCATAAATCTAAAATCATCTTTCTCGCCATGATTTTTATCAAGATTTTTACCAATAGGAATCTGTAAGCTAGATTTTATAATCCAGTAACTCAAAGATGCAAAACCTGCTATTTTAGCTCCTTCAATAGGGTCTCCAGCTGCTATATTCTGAACAATAAATATGGCAAAAACAGGACCTAAAAAACCCCATCCACTACTCAAAACAAAATCACTATATATTAAAAATTTAATAACTTTATTAATCGTCTTTTGCATATTTTTTATCCTTTAATTATTTTAACTGATATTTCTCTGTTTCTTGGTCTATTATCAAAATCAATAAAAGCGATTTGCTGCCATATCCCTAATAGCAATTTCCCCTCTTCAACAGGGATAGCTAAAAATGGCTTTAGTAAAGCTGAACGAATATGGGCATAACCATTACAATCTCCCCATTTCTTACAATGCTCATAATCTTTTGACATTGGAATTAATTTCTCTAAAACTCTTTTTAAATCCTCAATTAGACCTGATTCATACTCAATAGTAGTTATTCCACAAGTTGAGCCAGGGCAAGAAATTAAACATATTCCATCTTTTATTTTAGATTTTTCAATTACTTGAGTCACTTTATCTGTAATATCTATAATATCATTAAACCCTTTAGTAGTAATCTTGAACTTCATTTTTATTAAATTATATTTTCAATTTAACTTAAAGTAAATTATTAAAAAGTATAGTTGACAGAAATAAATAATTGAGTATAAATTAGAAGTAGAATTAAATTAACAATCTTGTGAGGTGGTTCAAAAGTGAAAATACAAGCAGTTTTATTTGTATTATTTAAGCACGAACTTAGACCTAAGATAGTTAAACTCTTGTTGGAAGCCAATCAGTATTTAAGTATAAACGAGGTTACGGAAAAACTAAACTTACATGAAGAGCAATTTCGCTCGTTAGTTTTTCAACAGCTATCTAAACTCGAGGGGGCTAATATTTTAGCTGGGGATTATAGGTCGGGTGAAAAACATAAAGCAATTAAGATTTTCAAAATAAACCCAGAACTTCCAGACGAAATTAAGACGGAAATTGGACGACTCGCTCAATATTTTTAAAAAGCAATAAGCTCCTTTTGGGGCTACTTTTTTTCCAACTAACTCCTTTGTACTAACAGAAAATTCCGTGTTAGTTAATTATAGCTTACAATTATCTCAAGACCAAAAAAGCCACTAGTAGTTACACTATTAGCGGCCTTTTTTATTTTGAAGTATTATCTCTGTCTTTTTATTCATCAAACTCAGATCTTTCTGATTCTAGAATTCGCTTTTTCAATCTCCTTCCCACAATTTTTGATTTTTTAACTACCTCATCTATACTATCAATTAACCCTTCAGATAATTTCCCAATTCGTTTTAAAGTCTTACCATAAATAGGAATCATTTTCTGAATATCTAAAAAAGCTATTGCTCTATTAAAATCAAGAATTGTTACCTTAGGTAGTAGTTTTTCTTTATTTTCCTCTATCCAAACTATTTCTAAATCTCCTTTCTTATAAAAACTTAATGCTTTTAGCGAAGACGTGGCCCTAATCACTAAAAGTCTCTCAGAAGCATCGCAACCCGCCAGCACTACAAACCGGGAATCTTTATCTTTGGTTTTAAGTGGAAAATTTTCCCACAGCAAAACATCTCCCTTACGGAGACGTTTAAGATCTTTTTCATTTATTTTTTCACCAAAGAAAATCATCTAATCGATAAAGTTCTAAGATAAAGCTTCTTCTAATACTTTATTTTCCTCTTCCCAATATTCAACATATTCTTTCTTTTTTTTGTTCGTAAGAAATTTCTTAAAATCAATAATATTATATTTGTTATATTTTTTAATTATTGGATCCTTTTTAATCTCCCTTTCAATCTCTCCTCCTCGTTTTGAGTAATATTTTTTTGCGAGCTGTCCCATGATTTCTAATTCAGAATCACTAAATACTTCCAGGTCAGGGTCGTTAAGTGGGACTATTTTTTCTAAGACAAAATCATAGACACGTGTTGGTTCTATCCTTACAACATCACTTAAACTTGTTTTTTCTCCTTCTTTGAAGGTATCCATGAAAGTCGAGTAAGAAATTTCTGGAACAGGGCCGTATTGTCTTAACCTATATTTGTCTTCCAAAACAGTACGATAATATTTTTTAAAATGAATTAAATCCAGCAAAAAAAGAAGCTTCCAAAGCTTCTTGTGCCCGAATTTTTCAGGATCAGTATTCTTGGCGAAGAAGAGTAGTGCGTTGATAAATTTTTCCGTTTGATAGCGCATGATCTTCTAATTTTATATTTACACTACCAAATAATGTTGTCAACAAGTTAGCCTTGTTTATTGAGCCTTAATTAATTCTTTTCTTCTTTCCCAAATCTTCTTACTAATTACACTCCTGGGCAACAGCTCTACTTTAGTAAAGACTTTAAAAGTTTTGTTTTCACAACTAATCCTTTTGTACTGAGTGCAAATTTCATATTAGTTGATTATAGCTTAATTACCTTAAACCAAAAACCCGAGATTTTATTTCGGGATATATTTAATAGTAAATTATAAATTATCTCTAACTCTATTAAATTTCTCAATACCTTTAAAGATAATGTCTTGTAAAAACATCACTCCTATCTGGGCTAAAAATATTATTCCCACTAAAGCAAATAAAAATTCAGTTGCTCTAATAATCATGGTAAAAGCTGTGGCTGAAGAAATCCCTAATCCTAAGGATTTAAAAGCGAAAGTCTGAATTGCCTCATGGGAACCCAAAGCTGCTGGAGTAGGAATCATTGCTGACAAATAAGTAAAACCAAGAATAGGGAAAGAAGATAAAGCTGAGATTTGTTTTCCCAAAAAAATTATCAAGAACCAAGTCCTAAAATATGTTATGGCTCCTCTAAGAAAAGATAATCCTAAACTTTTCCACATTGATTTATTTTTGAACCTGAAAAAATTAAATATTTCTTTTTCTATACCAAAGAGTTCTTTATTTAATCTTCCATTGAAAAATCTCCCAAATATTTTTACTGTACTTTTTCGTTTCAGAGCTTTGAAATAAAAAAGAGAAATCCAAATAACAAAAACCAAGAATAGACCTCCAAAAATTATTAAATTTTTTGAAGGAAAACCAATTTTATAAAGCAGAATTAATATTCCAAAAAAAACAATTATTAAATTAACAGTCCATTCCAAAACCCTATCTATTATTACAGAGGCTGTAGTTTTTAACCAAGGAGTGTGATTTTCTCTTCTTAAATTATAAATCCTGATAATATCTCCAAAAGCAAGAAGAATTGGAGCTAAAAACATTACAGCAAAACCAGCTAAATAGGATTTAAAAAGATGCCAAAAGGAAATTTCCACTTTTTCTCCTTTTAGGATTTCCTTCCATTTCCAATTTCCAACCATCATTATTAACAGGGTCAAAACAAAAATTATTATCCCCTGCCAAGCAGTAAAAACTAAAAAAGAATTTTTTATTTCTTCCCAACCAACAAAATCAATGGTCCAAACAAAAAGAGTTATACCAATAAAAAAAGAGAAAAAGAAAAGTAGAATCTTTTTTATCATAGGTTAGATTAATTATAACTTTTCTAACTTTTAAAATAAAATCTCGTTATATTTTTTAACTGAGAGGACTGAAACATTACATCTTTTATCAAGACTGTAAACAATCCCTAATTTATCATAAACAACAGCGTGTTCACCAAGTAAAATAACTTTCACGGGAGCAAATGCAATCATTATTTTAATTAAAGAGGGTAAGCTTATCTTAATAAAAAATACATCAGGACAACCTGATATATTATGTTACAACTTACTTGAACGAAGCGAAAACAAGGTTCTGAGGAGAGAAGCGACGAATGGTTCTTACAATATTAACAAAATATAATTATTAAGCTAAATTATATTTAATTTTTTTAATCTGATAAACTAATTTAATTGGCGAAGTAATTAATACTTCATCACCGGTTTTATGGCCCAAAAGAGTTTTCCCGATTGGAGATTCTGAAGATATCTTTCCTTCACTGGGATTGGATTCCAGGGTTCCGACAATCATAAACTCATTAACCTTTCCGTTACGTTCTTGTAAGGTAACAGTGGCTCCTAAATTTATAGTATTTCTTTTGCTTTTCGGAGGTAATTTGATTAATTCAACGTTCTTTAAAACATGATCAAGTTCAGCTATCCTTGTCTCTAAAAAACTAAGGTCTTCTCTAAAAGAAAGATATTCTGTATTTAAATCTTCGGAATGTAAAATCTTAGGCGATTCTCCTTTTGTTTTAGCCGCCTTAATTTTTCTCAAATTCTGATATTCTTTTTTTATTCCTTCTAATCCTTTTTTTGTTAAATAAAATTTGTCTGCCATATGAAAATTAGGATAAAAAGAACCTCTTTTTTAAGAGGTCTAGTAGTCCTTGTAATTCTTTAGTTTTTATTATTTTTGGTTTTTCTTCATTCTACTAAACCCCTATTTTTTTCTTTACAAATAACAGGAAAAATACAACCTGCCCAGCTTTTAGTAGTGCTGGTTAGTGTCAAAAATGTAATCTCTTTTCTTTTTATAATATCAATAATTTGTTGCATATATCTATTTGTTCTGGCTTTTTCTATTATAGTCAGAAGAGAATTCTTGTCAAGACTTGAATAGGTCTTAATAAAATCCGAATTCTTTGTTTTTTTTATAAACTTAATTTAAAATTAACTAATAACTCAAGATGAAATAAAAATATGTTAGAATTTGATGGTTCAACGCTTGAAGGAGGTGGCCAAATATTAAGGACAGCTATTGCCATTTCTACAATTCTAAAAAAACCTTGTAAAATTTTTAATATCAGGCATGGAAGGAAAAATCCTGGTTTATCTCACCAACATCTTTTAGGAATTCAATCTTTGTCTCAACTCTGCAGCGGCTCTTTAGAAGGAGATTCTTTAGGAAGTAAAGAAATTAAATTTTACCCTGGTTCAAATTATAAAAATTCAATATCAATAAATATTCCAACAGCAGCAAGTATTACCTTAATCTTACAAGCCTTAATTCTTCCTTGTCTTTTTGCTCCTTTCCCAATAGAAATTAGGTTTACCGGCGGTGCTACTGATACTTTTTTTTCTCCAACCATTGACCATTATAAATATGTTTTTTTAAAAATATTAGAAAAAATAGGAGTTAAAGTAGAAATTAATATCTTAAAAAGAGGTTATTACCCAGAGGGTGGAGCACAGGTTAAAGTAAAAATTTACCCCTCTAAGCTAAACCATATTAATTTAACTGAGCGAGGTGGTTTGGATAAAATTTTAGTAATTTCTGGAGCTTCTGAATCATTAAAAAATAAAAAAGTGGCAGAACGCCAGATTATTGGAGTAAGAGAAATTTTGGGAAAATTAAAACTACCAATTAAAGAAAAAATTGAATACTATCAGACAGATTGTCCGGGAAGCCAAATTTCTCTAATAGCTGAATTTGAAAACTCAATTATTGGAACTGATAATTTGGGTAAGCTTGGCAAAAGAGCAGAAGATGTGGGGAGAAAAGCAGCCCTGCAATTATTAAAAGAAGAAAAGACAAGCGCTTGTTTAGATAAATATTTAGCTGACCAAATCTTACCTTACTTAGCTATTATTCCAAAAAAATCTCAGGTTACAGTTTCTGAGATAACAAAACATTGTAAAACAAACATTTGGGTTATTGAAAAATTCAATATTGGAAGATTTGAAACAAAAGAAAACTTAATTAGCTGGATACCATCAAAATAATTTTTCTATTTCTTTACAGCTCTTCCTTAATCTCTGGTTGAAAAAACCGATTGATATTGATTCCAATTGGAATTATCTCTTTAATTTTTTTATCTTCAATTAAAACTTTCAGTAAAAGACCCTCCATTGTTTCCTTAGAAAATCCTTGGTCAAAAACAAAATTCCCTAATGAATAAGCAATATAAGCGTCTTTATACCTTTCAATCGGTTGAATTACATGAGGGTGATGACCAATTATTAGGTCTGCTCCAGAATCAATAGCTATCTTGCTAGTTGAAACTTGGGAAGGAACAGGTTCTGAAAAATATTCTTCTCCGTAATGAAAAGAAACAATTACTATATCGGCTAAATCTTTAGCTTTTTTTATTTCTTCTTTCATTCTTTGTTCTTCTAACCAGGCGATTCCTGACCTTTCATTCGTTGCTTTCCAAAAGTTTGAACCTAAATTAGTAAAAGCTAAAAAAGCAATCTTTGTATCTTTTATGTCTCTTATTATTGGAGAATAAGCTTCTTTTTCATTAAATCCAGCCCCAACATAATCTATTCCTGAGGATTTTAGCCTTAAAAAGGTGTCTTCCATTGCTTCTCTTCCATAATCAAAAACATGATTGTTAGCTTCAGAAAGTATATCAAATCCGGCAAAAACTAACCCCTCAATAGCCTTGGGGTTTGTTCTAAAAGAATAGATACTGCCAACCTTTATTCCTTTGTCTGAAATAGGTCCTTCAAAGTTTCCAAATAAAATGTCAGCTTCCTCTAAGTAATCAGCTATTTTAAAAAATGGAAATTTATAATCACCTTTTCCTTCTTTTATAATCTGGTATTCTACTCCTCGATCAAGCATTATGTCCCCAACAAAAAATAACGTTATGGGTTTTTTAGTAGTTTTTTTTAGAACTACTAATTGGCTAGTAACATGATTTAAATAAAGATTATCTATTTCAGTATTAAAATTAAAAATATAAATTAAAAACAAAGATAAAAACAATAATCCAGATAATAAAAAAAGATATTGACTTTTAATTTTTAAATTCTTCATTTTAATCTCTATAAAGTCTTCCAATTTTATTATACAATAAAAGCCGTATCTCTACGGCTTTTTTAGTTTAAGAAATTTTTGAATTTATTCTTCAATAAGTCAAATGAAGCAAGCCTATAGCCCTCTATTATAAATCTTTATCGGAATCTGTAACTCCTAAATTACTCCATTTACCGCACCTGTCTCCCCAACGAGCCACAATTTTTCCATCTATCTTTGCCTCAATTACCTCACAATGGTTTGGACAACCTTTACACTGAAAAGAAGTACATTTAATATCCCTGTCTGAGACTCCAAAACCTAAAAACTTCGTTTTTGGAGGTGGATTCTCTTTCACTAAAAGAGCTACTCCAAAAGCACCCATTACTGTATTATAATCAGGAACAATAATTTTTTGTTCCAAAGATTTCTCAAAAGATTCTCTCATCCCTACGTTTTCAGAAACCCCTCCTAAAAAAACAATTGGGGGCTGAATGTTTTTTCCTTTAGCTACATTAGCTAAAAAGTTTCTAGCTAAACCCTGACAAAGACCAGCTACAATATCCTCTAACTTATGGCCTATTTGTTGTTTATGAATCATATCTGATTCACAAAAGACTGTACATCTTGAACCTATAGTGGTGGGGTTCTTTGATTTCAAAGCTAACTCCCCAAACTTCTCAATAGGAAGCTTTAAACGAAAAGCTTGGGCGTCCAGAAAGGATCCTGTACCGGCAGCACATATTAAATTCATAGCAAAGTCAACCGCCACTCCATTTTCCAAAATAATAACTTTTGAATCTTGACCGCCAATCTCAATAATTGTCCTAACATCGGGAACTAAAAAAGAAGTTCCTTTGGCGTGAGCTGTAATTTCATTCTTAATTAAATCAGCGCCAGTTATTACTCCTGTTAAATAGCGGGCAGAACCTGTGGTTCCTACCCCTTCAATTTCAACCTCTAAATTATTATCTTTAATATAGGTTTTAAGATTTCTAAAACCTCTCTGAACAGCGGCAATAGGATTACCTTCAGTTCTAATATAAAGGTTGTACAAAATCTGGTTTCTCTCGCCAATTAAAACCAGTTTGGTAGAAATAGACCCTACATCAATACCTAAATATGTTTTCATAATTTTTTGCTCTTGTGATAATTCTTTACTAAATCTGTAAATGCCTCAAGCCGAGTATTTATTCCAGCTTCAGCCACTTGTTCGTCTAATGATAATGATAAAAATGGAATTCCGCTCTCTTGGTGAATCTTTTCTAAAATTGGCCTTACTGTTACCTCTGGCATACAGAAAGCTGGCAGTAAGTGAATAACTCCATCAAAACCTTTTTTTACACAACCTAACATTTCATAAATTGCATCTCTTCCATGTCCCCCAACGGTTGATTTTAAATAAGGATTTATTTTTTTTTGTATTATCCAATCTTTCCAAGGAAAAAGTATTTTTTTAAGCTGGTAGCTAAGAACCATCTCTCTATGAACCTCTATTCCCTCATTACCTAATTTCTTTTCAGCTTCAAAATTAATAGTTGAATCAGAAACAGTATATATTTCGCCAATTAAAACAACCTTAGGCAAGTCTTTATTTTTTTCAATCTTAATTTGAGAAAATTTTCTTATAATCTTTTTCTTAAATTTGGAAAAATCTTTTTCTTTCTCTATCTCATCAAGTTCTAAAAAAGTCTCAATCAATAATTTATCAGTCGTCCCCTTTTTTATCTCTCTTGGTCTAAAATATTGACCCTTTTTTTCTAATTCTTCAATAAATCTTAATTTTTTAAGAGAGAATCTAACTGCTTTAAAAATTTGCCAAGGAGAAGCTGTAGAAATTTCTTTTATTTTAGAATAAATATCTCTTATATCTTGGTTAAAAATAATGAAATTAACCTTATAGCCTGCTTCTTTTAAAACCTTATCTTGAACTACACCATAATATCTCAAGCGACAAGAACCACCTAAAGCTGTAGCCATAAAAATTGTATTAGCTCCCCTTCTTATTGTTTCCAAATAATTCCCAATATTCACCTTTAAAGGAAAACAATACGTTTCAGGGGCCAATTTTGTGCCTTCAGCAATTGTCTTTGAATTTGTTTTCGCTGGAGAAATAACCTCTAAACCAAGTTGGTTAAAAAGAGTTTTAAAAGCAATATTATAGTTTCCCCATCCAGCAAAAGTAATAATTGGTTTTTCCGTTTTCATATAAGCATTTAAGTATTAAAACATAAAAAATTCAAGAACAATATAAACAAACTAAAATACGTATGTTCTTATGTTCGTATACTTTCATGTTTTTATGATTTAGTGAAGTGTATCAATAAAAGCTTCTAATCTTGTCTGAAAGCCTGCTTCCCCGGTATGTTCATCAATTATTAAATATAGGAAGGGAATTTTCGATTCTTTAAATTCTTTCTCAACAAATTCCTTTAAAACCGCATCACAACCACAAGCAAAAGAAGAAATTTCAATTGCTCCGGCAATATCATATTTCAAAATTTCTCGAATTTTCTCCATTATTTCTTTTCCAAATTCCCAATGGAATTTTATCCCTGAAATAGGTTTAGAACGAACAAACTGAGATTGTAAATTAACTGGAACTTCTTCAATAAATAATGCTTCTGCACCTAATCTCTCTAATTTTTCTTTTATCCTCAAATTAACATATTCATCATATAAATTGTAGGGATGAGAAATCAAGATTATTTTTTGTTTCTTGGATTGAATTTTTTGAAAAAATCTTTCCTTTTCTTTCTCTTTTAACCTTCTTTCTTCTAAAAAAGCTTCTTTGGCAGCTCTTTCCACCTCTGTTCTGTTTTTCTTCATTTTTTTTCCTAGCTTTTTAAGGGTTTTTTTGAATTTCTCTTTTCTTTCATCAAAAGTCTCTACTAAAATAGGGGTTTTGACTAAAAGTTTTGCTAAGTCAGGTAATCCAAAAAATTTTGGACAGTATTCCAATTTCTCTTTATTTTTCTTTAATCTAGGAACAAAGATATAATCTACTTTTCCTTCCAACCATAAAATATGCCCGAAGTAAACTTTAGTAGCAAAACAAGCTTCTGGATCAGATGTCCTTGTTCCTTTTTCAACAATCTCTTTATTAGTAGAAGGAGAAAGTAAAACTTCAAAACCTAAATTATGAAAAAAAACCTCCCAAAAATTGGGCCTCTTCCAGTGTATTAAAGCTTTAGGAATACCAATAGTCATTTTCAAAAAAGAATTCCTTGTTTAGATAAAAGTTTCTTTTCTCCTTTAGAAAAAATTCTCACCTTTCCATAAACCCCATCGTAACCGGGTTCAATAAAAACTTTTCCTTCTCTTGCCCTAATTATTCCTTCTCCAATCTCAGATAAAGTAGCTTCTTCTAGGTCTTGACGGGAAACATTAAGCAAAATATTAAGCTCATTACCAAATTTTTCAATTAAGGCTTTATACTTTTTTTCAACATTTTTTGTGGCAACACCCACTCCTGATACCTCAGCAATTATCTCTCTCAAGGGAACTAAGCTCTTAAAAGGAATAGTTCTTTCAGGAGTAAATCCTTCTGGTTTAACTGATAGTTGTTCTATTCTATTTAAAACTCCAACCGTCAAAGGTTTGCCGCAATTAGGACAAATACCATTATATTTTTTTGTTTCTTTTGGAGATAAACAGAGAGAGCACATTCTGTGACCATCGTAATGATATTTTCCTTCTTGAGGAAAAAACTCAATTGTGTAAAGAAACTTTTGAGGATCTCTTGACTTTATAGCTTCTAAAATAGAGTAATAATCAATTTCCGTATCAAACACATTTGCCTCCCGGCCAATATTAGCTGGTGAGTGAGCGTCTGAGTTTGATATTAGAGTTATTTTCTCTCCATCCGGTATCCGCCAAATCATCGGAGGGTTAGCTGATAGGCCTGTTTCCAAAACAAATATATATTTAGAATATTCATCAAAGCACTCTTTTATTGAATCAAATCCAGACTTTGAACCAAAAATAGAAAACCAAGGAGTCATTACGTGAGCTGGAATAACCAGACAGTCTTCTGATATATTTAGAATAATCTTTAATAGTTCTTTTGCGTCTAGTCCCAGAATTGGTCTTCCATCAGCAGATAAATTCCCGATTCCTGTTAATCGTTTATTAATTTTTTCAACAATATCAAAAGAAGGAGCTAAAACTACAATATGAATTTTACGAACCTTTCCTCCTTTAGAGTAAATACAACTAATCTCACTACTTAAAATAAAGCGGGTTCCTCCATTAGTTTTTTTAATTTTAAAAAGCCCTCTTTCTGCGGGTTCTAATTTTTCTTTTAAATTTTTAAACCAAAAGGGGTGTGTAAAATCTGCTGTTCCTAAAATTTTAATACCTTTGATTTCTGCCCACTCATTAAGATTTTTCAAGTCCATTCTTGGAGAGGTAGCTCTTGAATATCTTGAATGTAAATGGAAATCAGCAATAAATTTCATTAATCTCCTCCAAAAAACCTTTGCTCCAATAAACCAAAACCAAACAAAACCAATAAAGATAAAAAGGTGGCAAAGATGGCTAAGTAATACATTTTGACTCCAACTGCAATCCCAATAGCTGCTGCTATCCATAAACCAGCAGAAGTGGTTAACCCCACAATTCCAGATGGTTGACGGAAAATTACCCCAGCCCCTATAAATCCGATACCAATAGCTACGGCCTGAATCACTCTAATGGGGTCAAATGCTACTCCTGAGTTTTGAGAGAAAATTTCAATCATTTTAAAGGAAATCATGGTGAAAAAACAAGAACCCAATGCCACCAAGCTATGGGTTTGAAGACCGGCTTCTTTTCTCTTAATCTCTCTTTCCACTCCTATTATAGCTCCTAAAAAAACAGATAAAAACAACTGACAAATAGATTGAATATTTATCATAATAATTAATTATTATTTTTTATACTTCTTAACCCCTTTAGACTTTATAAACCTTGTAGCCTTCCCTAACTTTTTCTCCAACCTTTAGACCTATCGTCTCACCAGATTTAGCTGCTTTCACTTTTTTATGATCAACCTCCATTGATTCCACTGTCTGCTCAAAATCTACCTCTCCTCCTATTATTCTAATATTATCACCTGCTTTTAAGGTAGCTGATAGCTCAATAATAGTTACACCAATATTATTATAATAATGAGTAACTTTTCCAATCAGTTTTCCTTCACCGGGTATAGATGGTTTGTCTGACATATTTAAATTGAATTGTTATTTCCCGACCTTTGACCTTTCTTTTTTTATTTGTTTAATTAATCTTCTAACTAATCTTTTAGGATCTGTATCGTAAATCACCCTCTTCATCCCCCTGTAAGGACCTTTGGTAATATACCTTATTTTATCTGCCGTACCTCCTGTTCCCTCTAGAATTCCGATTATTTTCTGGGTTTCAAAAGCAGTAACGAATTCATGTAAAGTTCCCATTCTACCACAAATTATAACAACTCCGTCTGCGGCTTTTGTCATTATAACGTCTCTACCCGTATAATCAGCTCCCGTATAAACTATAACATCAAAAGCATCTGTTGGAAGTTTGTATGTCTTTAAATGAGCAGCCCTTGAGGTGGCTGGAGAGAAACCAATTGAAATACCGTTTATTTCTTTAAATCCCAAAGCAGCTAAATGGGGAACTCCTGTGGTGGCCCCCGTAACTAAAACACAACCTTGACGAGCAATCTCTCTGCCTACTTCTTTAGCTATATTTTTAATATCTTTACAACAATGACTTATCTGGGCCGCCCCAGAAACTACAATTTTATATTGCATAATAAATATATTTTACAATTATAGCTCTTAAAAAGCAAATTGAAATCTTATCCAAAAAACTCTTTGTAAACTAAAAACGGGGAGATAAAACGTCCCGTTTTTAGGAAGAGGAGAACAATTTTTTCTGAAATTGACTCAAGCTCGAACTCAGCTGGACAAACGCCAAGGAATTCCTTTAAGCCTCCTTCAATAAAAAACTGGTGTCCCTCGGAAACAATCCCGAGTCCCCTTCAATTCCTAATTTTAAGCTAATAGAAGTTTTTATGTCAAGTTTTTAAAATTTGGAAAATAAAAAATAGGGTGTTTAAAAAACACTCCTTTGCAATTATTTAATAACTAAAAATTACTCTTTTAAAAATTTTTGAGCTACTATGTAAATGTTCTGTCTATTTCCGGTGAGGTTCTTTATTATCCCAGATTCTATAATTTTAAATCCGGCTTCTTTTATTGAGTCCTCTAATTCTTTTTTGGAAAAATAATGATAATATCTTTTTGTTTTATTACCCCAAGGCACAGAAATATCTCCCCAATCTAATTTTGATTTCCTAATTATCTTTAAAATTGTATATTTTAATAATAGGAAGATTTCTCTCCATCTGTGAAACTTCCAAACCGTCAGAATTAATAATCCTTCATGCTTTAAATTTCTCCTTATTTCTTCCAACAACTGATTTCTTAATTCCCCTGAAGGTATTTGATGAAAAACAGCAATACTGTAAATTTTATCAAAAAAATTATCTGCAAACGACAAATTTAAACCGTCTTCTACTGAAAACCTGGCTTCAGGATATTTATTCTTTGCAATCTTAATTAAGGCCGTAGAACTATCAACTCCAAAATAATCAATTTGTTTTTCCTTAAAGAAAGGGAAATACCTGCCGTTTCCACAACCAAGATCCAAAATTCGCTCATTTTCTTTCAGGTATTTATCAAAGAGAAATCTAATTTCTGACCAAGGGTGGCGTCTGGTTCTTGAAAAATCCCTGGCAATTAAGTTATAATCTTTTTTAGTCTTACTTAATAGAGATTGAGCATATTCTTTTTTCATAACCAAAAATTAAAGCTCCTCTTTTCAATCTAAATTCTATGAAAATCCACAAATTAATTATCAAAGATTTAATAAAAAATAGGGTTAGAACTTTAAATAATTTAATTTCTTTTAAAAGATTTGTGTCTAAAAAATACAAAATTCCATTTCCAAGCAATATTCAGTTACTAAAAGCTTATCATGAATTACTAAAAGAGAAAAGAATAAAGAAGAATAGAAAAATTGAAGATATACTCAAAACCAGACCCATTCGTTCTCTTTCTGGAATTGTTAATGTTTCTGTATTAACTTCACCTCAACCCCAATGGGGAAAAGGAAAAGATTTATCTTGTCCTAGTAACTGTCTTTATTGCCCAAAAGAAAAAGGTGCTCCGAAAAGCTATCTATCGGGGGAACCCGCTGTAGAAAGAGCTAAGAGCTTAAATTATGATCCTTATTTACAGGTACAAAGAAGAATAGAAATGTTAAAAAAACAAGGACACCCTACTGATAAAATAGATCTAAGATTTATTGGAGGAACCTGGTCTTTTTACCCTAAACGATACCAAAGCTGGTTTGTAAAAAGATGTTTTGACGGTTGCAATAAAACGGCAAGTAAGAACTTGAAAAAAGCTCAAAAATTAAATGAAAAAGCAAAACACAGAATCATCGGCCTTTCTATTGAAACAAGACCTGATTTTATTAATAAAAAAGAAATTAAAAGAATGAGAAAATTGGGAGTTACAAAAGTAGAAATGGGTATTCAGAGTATTTATGATGATGTTTTAAAGAAAAATCAAAGAGGGCATAATATAAAAGCCACAATAAATGCGACCAAGCTTTTAAAAGATGCTGGATTTAAGGTTTCATACCAAGTAATGGTTAACCTGTTGGGTTCTGACCCAAAACGAGATATAAAAATGTTTGGAGAGCTTTTTGAAAATCCAGACTTTAAACCAGATTTATTGAAAATATACCCTTGCGCTCTTGTAAAAGAAGCTCCTCTTTATAAATTATATTTGAAAGGAAAATATAAGCCCTATTCTGAAAAGACTTTAATAAATATTATAAAGGAAGCTAAAAAGAAAATTCCTTATTATGTCAGAATAGAAAGAATAATAAGAGATATCCCATCACCAAGAATAGTTACAGGGCCTGCTAAAATATCAAATCTCAGACAGGTTGTTGTAAAAAAAATAAAACAGGAAGGATGGAAATGTAAATGTATCCGCTGTAGAGAGGTTAAAGAGAAATATAATTTAAAAGAAAAATCATATTTATTTAGAGAAGACTATAATGCTTCTGGAGGAAAAGAAATATTTTTAACTTTTGAGAATAAAGAAAGAACCAAGCTCTATAGCCTATTAAAGTTAAGAATACCCTCTTTTTATCTTAGAGATTCAAACGACAAGTATTTTCTATCTGTTTTGGAAAACGCAGCTATTATTCGAGAAATACACACCTATGGTCAATCAGTCCCAATTGCCGAAAAAAAACAAGCTCCTCAACACAAAGGCCTTGGGAAAAAATTAATTAAAATAGCTGAAAAAATAAGCAAAAAAGAATTTGGTTTAAATAAGATAGCTGTAATTTCGGCTATCGGAACTCGTGAATATTATCGCAAGTTTGGTTACAAATTAAAGGAAAGTTACATGGTAAAAACTCTATCCTAAATTAGCTCTTGACAAGGTTGGTTGACGATAATAAAATAGATGAAAATATGTGGAAAATGAAACATATAAAAAATCAAAGGTCGAAACACGGTCGCCTAAAAAGGCGATTTTTTTTAAACTATTTAATAAAATTATGAAAGAAAAAATTGCTACAGCAAAACTGGAAACAAAGGTAATAAAATCAATGAAAAACTATCTGGAAGAAGATGGTTTTTTCGAAATCTTCCCTCCAAAGATTGTTAGAGCTTCAGGGGCTTGTGAAAATATTGACACTTTATTTGAGGTAGGAGTAAACGGAAATCTTTATTGGTTTAACCCCAAAAACCCTCATCGGGCTTACCTCTCTCAGACTGCCCAACTTTATCTTGAAGCCCTCACCCCTTATCTTAAAAAAGTATATTCAGTCGGACCAAGTTTCAGGGCAGAAGAAGGAAATGATAATCGTCATTTAACCGAATTCACTATGTTAGAAATTGAATTTTTAGGGGATTTTAAGCAACTTTTAAATTGTGTTGAAATGACTATATACCGAGCAATTAAAGACATACTGAGTTTATCAAAAGAAGAAAAACAGGAAGTAGGGTTTGAAGAAAAAGACATAGAGAGACTGAAAAAAATAAGGGTTCCTTTTCCTAGAACCACTTATCAAAAAGCAATTGAAATTTTAGGCCTCTCTTTTGGTAGTGATATTTCATCAAAAGATGAACAAAAACTGCTTGGACAGTTTGGAAATCAGCCTCTCTTTATTACTCATTTCCCAAACCCCTTATATGATTTTGGAAAGGAAATTGAGGTTGAGAAATTCTTTAATATGATGCCAGATCCATCAGATAGAAAAAGAGTTCTTTCAGCAGACTTGATTTTACCTTTTGGAGGAGAAGCAATAGGAGCAGCTCAAAGAGTTCACAGGCTGGAGGAGTTAAGATGGAGATTAAAAAACTCAAAAATGTTTGAAAGATTAAAAAATAAAGGCGGAAGCTTGTCTGATTTTGATTGGTATTTTCAAAAAATAAAAGAAAAAAGCGTTCTCCATTCAGGCTGCGGATTTGGAATAGGAAGAATACTGAAGTTCTTAAAAGGAGAAGAAGATATTAAAAAAGTAATTACCTTCCCTTTAAACCAAGTGGGTATAATTTAGAGAAAAGTTTTAAAATTTTAAGTTTAATAAGTTTTTAAAATAAAATTTCCGATTTTGTTTTTTTTTAAAAATAGAACTTTGTTTTTTTGGCTCTTAATGTTTATAAAATTTTAACTATTAAAAAACCGATTATGGAAAAAAGAGCAATAGGGGGCAAGGCAGGAATTGGCCTCCTCTTTTTTTGTGAAAGAAATAAATAAAAACTAACCAAAAGTCCAATTAAAGAAAAAAATCCAACAATTAAAGATTTTAAAAGCCCGAAAGGTATTAAAGAAGAACACAAGAGTAAGGGAAAAATTATATCTCCTCCCCCTAAAACTAAAAATTTCCCTCCAACCTCAATGTTTTTTAGGGACTCTGAAAAACCGAAAATATTTGGAGGGATTACTAAACCCAGAATAGCTCTACTCTTAATCATTTCTTTTGCCATCTCAACCATATGTTTTGTCTTATAGACCGCAATAACATCATATATTGAGAAAATTATTAAAAAAGCTGTTATTGTCTCGGGATTAAAGCTCGGACCCAAGACACTACCAATTCCAGCTATTGCTAAAATTACGCAAGCGTTCTGAAGCAGAATGGATGGTTTCTTCCACCAACTAACAATCAGGGCAATTATTAAAACTAAAGGAATTATGCCTGAAAACCAAATACTAAGCAGTAAGAAACCACCGGAAAAAACAGCTAAAACAAAAAGTGCCCTAAAAATTAATTCTTTTTGCTTTCTAAACTTTGTAATACGAATAATCAAGAGAATAAATATAGTTGCTATAAAAAATTGAACAATAAACTGCCAAAAAGAAACTTGAGGGATTTCTATTTTTTGAATTATCACTATCTGATGAGATTTATGAGCAGTAGCAATTCCTAAAACTAAAGTTAAAGAAAATAAAAAAGACTCAATAACAAAAACTCTCCAGAATTTATTTAAAAAATCTGTTTTTTTCTCTTTCATTTTTTATTTTATTCCTTTAAAATCTCTTTTAGTGGATAACGAGGAGCCACTATCTTAATTTTCTCTATAATTTTACTTTTCTCTTCCGGGCTTTTTTCCTTTAAATATTTTTCTCTTAGCTTTCTAACCTTTTCTCTCCTCTTTCGCTTCATTTTGATATTAAAACTCCTTCTTTTTACGGATTCTTTACCCATATCTTCTTTTTGTTAATTTTCTTTTAATTTTGACCTTTTTTGTTGTGATTCTAGTTTTTATACTTCTAAAGTATCGAAAAACTGGCTAAAAAGCCAGTTTTTTTATCTTTATTTATTTACCCTTGAAACCCTGATTAAGCCAGAACAAGGAACAATTTCAATACCTCTTTTTTCAAGCTCGTCTAAAAACAAATTAACGCCCAAGGAATCAGAGCTTATATGCCCTGCAATCACTACATTTACATTAGATGCTTCAGCTTCTTTTTTGTGCTCTTCTGAAATATGCATTCCAATAATAGTCCCAATGCCGGCTATAGCCATTTTTTCATAAAGCTTTGGAGAACCCTCTGTTCCTCCTGTTATTTCTGTCAAAGCTATCTTGCCACAATGGTTTTCTTTATTTCCAACGAAAATCTTAGGCCCTGCTCCAAATTCCATGGCTATTTTATATTCTGGAATTTGTTCTAAGAACTCTATTAAGTCTTCTAGTCTTATTAAACTATCTTCTTTCTCTTCAATTTTTTCTTTTAAAAACCTTGCTGCCAAATTATCACAAACAGTATGAAGACACATTAGATTAAATTCTAAAAGTTTAGCTGTATCTATTGTTCTTTGATGATTGAATTTATTCGTTCCTCTGGCCACCTCTGAAATTCTTTCTTTCATTAACCCTTCTACAATATTGATTGGCACTCCATATTGGCTCAAAATATCACACTGGAGCTCCATTACCTCATGTAGGTTAGCCAAAGCCTTTCCTAAAGGATGATGAGATATAATTAAATCAATACTACCTATCTCTTTAGCTAATAAAATTTCTGCTGGGTCAATATCAATCCCGATTAAAATCCTCTTTATTTCCTTGTCTTCAGCTATATTTAAAATCCTTGAATCCAAATAAGGATTTTTTAATGATTCTATATCAAAATATTTCTTCTTTTCTTCTGGCGACTTCTCATGCTTTTTCTTTCTTCTCTCTAAAAGTTTTTCAATAGCTTCTTTTCCCCTAAAATCAGACTCAATTGCTTTATTGGTTGCTAGATTGAAAATTTCTTTAGTTTTCATAGTTTTTTAATACTTTTTTATACAATTCTTTTATCAAATCTTCTTGTTTTTTCAAATCAAATTGCTCCCGGCGAATCCGAGCTTTTTCTCTGCGAATGTGTTTTTTCAAAGATTTTGGCAATTTCTTCTTCATAAAATATAAAATCTGGAATATAAAGCCTGAAACGTGAAATATTTAAATAATTAGCTTTTAAGAATTTAAAGTCTTTCATACTTTGGGTTTCAAGTTTTAAACTTCAAATTTCAAGAAATCATTCTCCCTTTATAACAGCCAATGGTCTTAATTTTGCCACCTTTCTAGACAATCCAGCATTATGGACTATTTGGACAATATTATCAATATCTTTATAGGCCATTGGGGCTTCCTCGGCAATTCCTCTCAAGCTCTGGCATTTAATAATAATCCCTTTTTGTTCTAAGTCTTTCACCACTTCTTGCCCAGAGATTGTCCTTGTAGCCTGACGTCGGGACATTGTCCTTCCTGCACCATGGCAGACAGTATGCCAAACTTCCTTAGATTGTTCTGTCCCTGCCAAAATATAAGAAGCTGTTCCCATTGAGCCCGGAATTAAAACTGGTTGCCCGACTGATTGGTATCTTTCCGGAATTTCAGGATGATGAGGAGGAAAAGCTCTTGTCGCTCCCTTTCGATGTACGATTAATTTCATTCTCTCTCCGTTAACTTCGTGCTCCTCAATTTTAGCGATATTATGGGCAACATCATAAAGCAAACGAAGTTCTTCTTTTTCTCCTAATATCTTTTTCCAAGTTTTTCTTACGTGGTAAGCTATCATATGACGATTAGCCCAAGCGTAGTTTGCTCCAGCACACATTGCCTTAAAAAATCTTTGCCCTTCCGGTGAGTTGAAAGGAGCACAGGCTAGCTCTCTGTCTGGTAATTTTATACCGTATTTGGGCATAGCTCGCGCCATTACCCTCAAATAATCTGTACAGTTTTGATGGCCCAAGCCCCTTGAACCAGTATGGATCATTATTACTACTTGGTTTTTAAATAACCCGAATGCTTCTGCTGCCTCTCCGTCAAAAATCTCATCTACTTTTTGAACTTCACAGAAATGATTCCCTGATCCGAGAGTCCCAACTTGATTTCTCCCTCGGTTTTTAGCTCGATCAGAAACAACTGAAGCATCTGCTTGTTCCAGTCTTCCTCTTTCTTCACAGTTTTCAACATCTTCTTTTTCTCCATAACCCTGTTTTACAAGATAAGAAACTCCATCCTCTAAAATTCTATTAATCTTTTCAATACTTAATTTTATTTTCCTGCCTCTCCCTAAACCAGAAGGAACTTCTTTTTGTATCTCAGTAGCTAATTCATCTAAATAGGACTTAATGTCTTTTTCAATATGTTCTGATTTCAACAATCTAACTCCACAATTCTGATCGAATCCTATTCCGCCGGGTGAAATGACCCCGCTAGGAAACTTAGTAGCTGCCACACCCCCAATGACAAAACCATAGCCTCTATGAATATCTGGCATAGCCAACGAATATTTTACAATCCCAGGCAAAGTTGCTGTATTTATCAATTGCTCCAATGCATGGCTTTCAATCTGATCCCACATCTTTTCTGAAGTATAAACCCTAGCTGGAACCATCATATCAAACCTAAAAGACTTGGGAATTTCCCATAACCAATCTGATATTTTTCTGAAATCTTTTTTAGAAGCCATATTTTATCCCATCTTAAGCTTTTAATAGTCAGATATCAAACAATACTGTATTTATTCATATTTTGTCTTTTTTTTGTTGAATATCTAAACCGTGATAAGTTGTAGCTTTTATATCTTCACCAAATCTTTCTACCTCTTGACCTATTGGTTTTCCTTCAATTTCTGTATCGCTAAACTTTTTAATTTTTACATTAGTTTCTTAAATTCTTCCCTTGCTACCTCTCTATCGTCCCATGGTATTTTCCTGCCCTCAGCTATACATATACAGGGTTCTGAACCTTTACCGGTAATTATCACTATATCTCCCTGCTTAGCCTGTTTTAAAGACTGCTTAATTGCTTCTCGTCTATCTAATATTTTTTCAGCTTTTAAACCCGTTCCCTCTGCTACTTGATTTATTATTTCCATCGGATCTTCATCATATGGATCCTCATTTGTAATAAAAATAGTATCACAATATTTTGCCGCTATCTTTCCCAAAACCGGTCTTTTCCACTTATCTCTGCCTCCACCAGCAGCTCCTAAAACACATATCATCTTTGTCTCCTGCCGCTCGTTTTTTATCTCTCGCAGGGTTTGATAAACTTTTTTTAAAGCATTGGGAGTGAAAGCATAATCAACTAAAACCTTAAATGGCTCTGAAATTACTGTCTCCATTCTTCCTGGAATTCCTTTAATTTTTTCTAAAGCTCTCTTACAGGTCTCTAAATCAATATCCTGAGATAAAGCAACAGAGATTGCGGCTAAAGCATTGGAGATATTGAATGCTCCAAGTAGATTAAGTTTAAATAAGATACTATTAATTTCAAAAGTTATACCGTTTGAGTCGGCCTTGTATTTAGTGGCCAATATCTTGTATTTTGTATTCTCACCCTCTTCACCTGTCTGTTCTTCTTCTGTTTCTAGACCATAAAAGTATTTCTTTTGGGCTGGAAATTTAAGGAAATAATCTATATTCTCATCATCTAAGTTCAATATATGAATACCTTTAGTGACTTTAAAGAGTTTCCCTTTAGCTTCACGATATTTCTCGAAAGAGCCATGAGCTTCAATATGTTCTGGCGCTAAATTAGTAATAAGAGCTACATCAAAATTAACAAATCTATGTCTGTGTTGTTTTATTCCTTCTGAAGTTACTTCCAAAACTACGTACTGGCAATTATTATTTAAAGTCTCTCTTAAAAACTTTTGCATAGCGAAACGACCTGGCATTGTTATTCTCATAACGTTCTTCCTTTCTTTATCACCAATTTTGAATTTTATTGAAGAAGAATAAGCAGTAGAAAAGCCTGCTTCTTCTAATATTGAGGATACCATTTTCACTACGGTTGATTTTCCGTTTGTTCCTGTCACTCCAATTATCTTTAACCGTCTTTGATAAGAGGGAAAACGATAAATTAAAGCTGCTAAAAAAGCTAATAAAAAATGATACCAATCTATCAAAAAAATAGGTAATATTTTCTTAACTAAACTTTTAAACTTAAATAAAGCTTCCATAGTTTTATTTTAATTTAAACTTGAAAAAGAGGAAAGTTTAAGTTAAATAGAAATCAGTTGTATGTTTAAGATAATGACAAAATTTAAACCGACCGGAGATCAACCCAAAGCTATTAAGAGATTAACAAAAAACTTAAAAGACGGTGTAAAGCACCAGGTTTTACTTGGAGTCACAGGTTCTGGGAAAACAGCCACTATGAGTTGGCTAATAGAGAAGATTAAAAAACCGACCCTTGTTATCAGCCCCAATAAAACTCTCTGCGCCCAACTCTTCCAAGAATTTAAAGAGTTCTTTCCAAGTAATGCTGTCCATTATTTTGTTTCTTATTATGATTATTACCAGCCAGAGGCCTATATTCCTCAAACAGATACCTATATTGAAAAAGATGCCAAAATAAATGAAGAAATAGACAGATTAAGACATGCGGCTGTCCAAGATTTAATGATAAGAAAAGATATTATTATCGTTGCTTCTGTCTCTTGTATATATAATATTGGTTCTCCAACAACCTATCAAAAAGTTGCTTTAGAAATTAAAAAGGGACAAGAAATAAAAAGAAGGAAATTAATATCTCATTTAATTTCTTTACAATACCAAAGAAATGATATTGATTTTAAAGCCGGGACCTTTCGAGTAAGAGGTGGTGTAATTGAAATTTTTACTGTCACTGGAAGAGAAATAATTAGAATTGAATTTGAGGGAGATAAGATTGAAAAACTCCTAATTGCCAAAGCCAGTCTTAGCCCTAAATACCAACTGCTGACTACTAACTACAAACTGTTTCCTGCTCATTTCTGGATCACTCCTGAAGAAAAATTAAATATTGCTCTTGGAAATATAAGGCTTGAACTCCAGGAACAATTAAAAAATCTAAGAAAGCAAAACAATTTATTAGAAGCACAAAGATTAGAAAGAAAAACAAACTATGACTTAGAATTACTAGAAGAGACTGGGTTTTGTTCTGGAATTGAAAACTATTCAAGACATTTAGAATTCAGAAAAAAAGGAGCACCGGCTTTTGTCTTAATAGATTATTTTCCAAAAGATTTCTTGATTTTTATTGATGAGTCCCACCAAACCATACCCCAACTCCATGCTATGTCTGTACAAGATAGAGTAAGAAAAGAAACTCTAATTGAGCATGGTTTTCGCTTACCGTCCGCAATCGACAACCGGCCTCTTGCCTTTAAAGAGTTTGAGAAAAAAATACATCAGGTAATTTATGTCTCTGCTACTCCATCTAAAGAAGAGAAAGAAAAAACCCTTCAGCAGACTCAGGGAGAGAAAGCAAAAGGATATATTGTGGAACAATTAATTAGACCGACCGGATTGCTTGAACCTTCTATTGAGATCCGACCAACAAAAAATCAGATTAAAGATTTGATTTCAGAAATAAAAAGAGTAATCAATAATAAGCAAAGGGTTTTAGTTTTAACTCTAACGAAAAGATTAGCTGAAGCTTTGTCTGATTATTTAAGAGGAGAGAAGATATCTTGTAGCTATCTTCATTCTGAAATAAAGACTCTAGAAAGACCTCAGATTTTAAATGATTTAAGATTAGGAAAATATGATGTTTTAGTTGGAATTAATCTTTTAAGAGAGGGGTTGGATTTACCCGAGGTAGAATTAGTAGCAATCTTAGACGCTGACAAAGAAGGTTTTTTAAGATCAAAAACAACTTTAATCCAGACAATGGGAAGAGCGGCAAGACATATTAATGGCAGGATAATTCTATATGCAGATAAAATTACGAAATCAATGAATTCAGCCATAAAAGAAGTGGAAAGAAGAAGAATCATCCAAATAGAGTATAATAAAAAATACCAAATCACCCCAAAGACAATCGCTAAAGAAATAAGAACTTGGCCATTTACCTCTAAAAAAGAAAATGTTTTAACTGAATTCTGGATAATAAGGGACAAAAAACTTTTGGAAAAAGAAATGAAAAAAGCAGCCCGTAATTTAGATTTTGAAAGGGCGGCTGAGATTAGAGACTTAATTAAAAAACTAAACATAAAACATAAAAAATAAAAATATAATCGGAGAAAGATTAAAACATTAAATTTTAAAAATGGCTTGAAAAACAGGATTTAATTTGCTATATTGATTAATATTTGATATTTAATACTTCGGCCTTACTTAGCGTTAATCCTGAGTTTGCCGAAGAGTTAATTTTTTATTCCAATAATAAAGATCTATGCCAATCACTAAGTCAGCAAAAAAGGCACTGCGCCAAAGTGAAAAAAGAAGAAAAGAAAATAGAAGAAAAAAGAAAGTTCTAAAAAATCTTTTGAAAAAGGTTAGAAGTTTAATTTTAGAAAAGAAAATAGAAGAAGCGGAAAAACTTCTCCCTCAAGTATATAAGGCTTTAGACAAAACAGCTAAAATTGGTTTAATTAAAAAAAATACTGCCGGAAGAAAAAAATCAAGAATAACAAAGTCAATCCATAGAAATAAATAGAAAAACTATATTTCAGCAATTAATAATTCTAGTGCGGCTTCTGGGTCTATTTTTCCTGTTTTAATAGCTAAATCTACCTCAAAAATTTTCTGGTAGATTTTTTTTAACTCCGAAACTTTAAACTTTCTTACCAAAAAAAGACTCTTTCTAACAACAAAAGGGTGTAAGTCGGTTGAATTAAAGGGAGAAAAATTCCTCATAATAAGATCTTTAATAATGAGAAGATTTCGAAACTGAAAATTAATCATTGAAAAGAGGTAAAGAGGGCTATCTCCTTTTTTCAAATGAGCTTTTAATAAACCTAAAGCTCTTTTTTTATCTCTTGAAGCTATGGCGCCAATTGTTTTAAAAATATCTGATTCAATCTTAGGTCTTATTAAAAGTTCAACATCTGATACCTTAATCTCTTTATCGCTCTTAAAGGTGGATAGCTTTTTTATCTCGTTTGCCATTTGCCAAAGATTGTTATCAACAAAAAAAATAAGCTTATCCAATGCTCTATCTTCAATTTTAGCTCTTAATGCTTTAAATTCCTTCTTAACCCAGTTTTTTAAACTAACACCTTTTAATGGTTTGAATTCTTGAGTTTTAGCCTGTTTTTTTAAGAAAGTAAAAAAAGAGTCTTTTTTAGAAACTTGACCTTCTTCATAAAATATTATTATATTTTTTGAATTAATAAAAATTTTCTCTTGTTTTCTAAACTTCTCCTTAAACTCATTGTTTGAAAAAGAATCAGTTAAAACAATCATCCTTTTCTCTTTAAACATTGAGGTTTGTCTTATTTCATCATTAAATTCCTGAAACTTTAACTTAGCACAATTTAAATAATTTAAATTCAAACCACTCTTATATACCTTTTTATACTCTTTAATTATCTCGCTTAATTTTTGACGAGACCCATATGTATCCTGACCGTAGAGAAAAATAATCATAATAATTAATAAACATTAAAACATAATTAAAAATCAAGGAATTTTAAAAAGATTATATATTTTGGATTATTAATTATCTTTGGCATTTAGGACAAAAATGCGCCGACCTTCCTCCTATTTTTTTTCTTTTAATTTGGCTTTTACATCTTTTACATTCCTTTCCTTCTTTTCTATAAACTTTTTCTAAAATCCCAAAACCCCCTTTAGTTCCATCAACTTTTCTGTAATCAGAAAAACTGTCTCCCTTTACTTTTATCCCTTTTTTTAAAATCTTTTTAATTGCTTTATAAATCTCTTTTAGTTCTTTTTCTTTTAATGTCTTAATATCTCTAAAAGAGATAATCTTTGCTTCCCAAAGAATCTCATCAGAATAAATATTCCCAATCCCAACAATTATTTTCTGGTCCATTAAAACTTGCTTAATCTTTCCCTTCTTTCTTTTTCCTAAAACTTGTTTAAATTTTGAGAAAGTAAAAGTTTTTTCTAGCGGTTCAGGTCCTAAATTTTTAAAATTCTCAGAGTTCTCCAATTTATTTTTATCCCAGAGTTCAATCTTAGCAAATTTTCTTAAATCAGATAAGGCTAAATGTTTATTCTTTTCAAGAAAAAAAATTAAATGTAAAAAACGGTTGTGAGAATCATCACGTAGAGGACCTCTAATTTTAGAAAACCATTTCCCTTTTTTCAACATCCATTTACCGAACAATAAATGACCAGTCATTTTCTGATGAACTAACAAAACCTTATTACTACTCAAATCAATAAGAATATTCTTTCCTCTTCTCCTAATACCTTTAATCTCTTTGCCTTTTAAGTTTTTTCTAAACTCTTTAAAGGAGCTTGGCTTCTTCACCATTTTCTCAAAATCTGTCCAAATATCCTTAATTTTCAATCCTAAAATCTTACTTCGTAAACCTCTGATTGTTGTTTCTACTTCGGGTAATTCAGGCATAATTTAAAAATAGTTTTTAATCTAATAAACCCCACCCTTTAGACTATATAAATATATTATATAGTATAGGGGGCGGGGTTTTATCAACTCTAAAATCCTTATTTTTTTCTTCTCTAACCAAAGCTGTGAGACTACTTTAAGATGTTTTTGATTTTCTCAATAATCTCTCCTGGTGTAAAATGAGCTTTAATCAAGTAATCAGCTGCTCCTAAATCTAAACCCTTTTCAACTTCTTCTTTCTGGCCGAGATTAGACAATATAATTATGGGGATAGAAGCCAAGCTTACATCTCCCTTAACTCTTGATAAAACCTCGAAACCATCAATACTGGGTAAAATAAGGTCAAGTAAAACCAGGTCTGGTTTCGTTTCCTTTATTTTCTTAATCCCGTCCTCTCCATCCACTGCTTCAACTATATCAAAACCCTCATCAGTAAGCTTCCGAGCAATAAGTTCTCTCAAAAATTTATCGTCTTCAACTATTAGAATTTTCTTTGCCATATATATTAATAATAGTATTTAAAATTTTATCTGCCAATCTGTTTCTCCACTTTTTCCACCACCTCTTGAGGATCAAATTCTGTTTTAATCAACCAATCTTTTGCTCCCAACTCCTTAGCTTTATCTAATTCTACCGGTTGACCCGAATTAGAAATAATGACTATTGGAATTTCTTTTAGCACGGGGTCTTTACCCATCTCTTCCATAACCTCAAAACCTCCCATTTTTGGCATAATTATATCTAACAAAACAATGTCTGGCTTCTCTTCCCTCATTGCCTTCAATCCTTCTTCTCCATTTACAGCCACTCTAACATCGTACCCTTCTTGGGTTAGTTTTTTTTCAAGAAGATTAATCATAATCTTCTCGTCTTCGATTAATAAAATTTTTTTGGCCATAGTATTAATGTATTATCTATTATATTTTATCTTATTTTAAAAAGCTTGTAAACCTCTTAGAAAAAGTTAAATTAATATAATTTAAAATAGTATCCTTATTTAAGCTGTTTATCTATCACTAAAAGGAATGGTTATGGAAAAGACTGTCCCTAGACCTTCTTTTGAATCAAACCAAACCTTTCCTCCATGAGCTTCAATAATATTTTTTGTAATAAATAGACCTAAACCAGAACCTTCCACTTCCATTCTTAAAATATTTGCTCCCCGGAAAAATTTTGAGAATACTCTTTCTTGCTGGTCTTTAGGAATTCCTACTCCTGTATCCTTTACGGAAATCATCACTTCCTTTCTATCACAATCTAATTCAACTGTCACTCTTCCTTTTCTAGGAGTATATCTTACAGCATTATCAACAAGATTCTGTAAGGCCAGTTTTATCTTTTCAAAATCCACATTAATTTTTGGTACTTCCTTTTTTGGTTTTTTAAATTCTAGCTTAATCTCTTTTTTCTTAACTTCATCTTTATATAAATCTATCACGCTTTGAATCAACTCAATGATATTGTAAGGAACACGTTTATAAAGATATCTTCCTTCTTCAATCCTAGTCACATTCAAAAGATCATTAATTAATCTAATCATTCTTTCGTTAGAGTCATAGGTTTTTAAAATAAACTCTCTTTGTTCTGAACTTATTTTTCCTAAATCTCCATCTAACAGCATCCTTAAAGTCCATTTAATAGCTGAAAGCGGAGTTCTTAATTGATGGGCTGAAATAGAAACAAACTCAGTTTTCATCCGTTCAATTATTTTCTCTCTACTAACATCATGTAAAACAACTAAGTGCCCCATGCTTTTTCCTCTTGTTATTAAAGGAATAGTGGAAACTTCCAAAATAAAGTTTTCTGTGATTTTCAATTCTTCTCTGAATAATCGTTCAATTGTCCTACCAAGCAAAGAGGCTAAAGGCCTTAATTCTTCTAAATGAAAAAACTCTGTAATGGATTTTCCAATTAATCTTTCTTTCTCTATCCCAAAAAATCTCTCAGCTTGAGGATTTATTAATGATAATCTGTTATCTTTATCAAAAAGGAAAAGCCCATCAGTAAAACTGGTAATTATTTCTCTGGTTCTGTTTCTTTCCTCTTCGGCCTTCCTTCTTGCCTCTTCGGTATCCTCTAAGATATTCATTAAAGCGACCTGACTCTTTCTCAATTTTTCATCCGCTTTCTTTATTTCGCTTAAATCAAAAAGTCCTAAAAAGTAACCAACCGCGTCTCCTTTTTCATCTTTTCTCACCCTAGTAAAGACTTGAACAACCATTGACTCTTGCTGCTTTGGGAAAAATTTCATCTCTATATTTCTAACAATCTCTTGTTCTAAAGTCTTTTTTGTAAGTTTTTCAATTTCTTCCTTCTTAAATAGTTTCTCAATAGGTTCTCCAATAAGCTCGTAAGATTTAAGTTTGGAAATGACCTCAAAGGCTGGATTAACTTCTAAAAAAACACCTATTGGGCTGACAAAACAAATAGGTAAGGGAGAAAAATTAAAAAGATCATGAATGTAATTTTCAAGAGAGGCTAAGTCATCAGCTAAAAGAGATGTTTTTGTTTTGTCTTCTTTCTCTGGCATTTTATTAAGGTTGATACTGGTTTTGATTTAAATAAATCTCATTTCTATTTTATCAATTTAGAGAGCCTTTTACAATCTACATAAAATTTCAATTTATTTTTAGTATTATTCAATCTTTCTATAATTAGTCTGTAGTTTATAACTTTCTTTTCTCTGATTCTTTTTTTAATCTTGTTAATTCCTCTTTTAATTCCACCATTTTAATTTCTCTCCCCACGGCAAATTTTTGGAACTTTTCTAATTCTTTAACTTTTTCCTGAAGCGCTCCTGTCCTTTCTTTAACCTGTTCCTCTAAGTTTTTAGTAAGACTTTCTAACTCTTGAGTTCTTTCCTTAACCTTTATTTCAAGAACCGTTTTACTTTCCTCCAAGGCTTTTGTTGTTTTTTCTAACTCTTGAGTTCTTTCCTTAACCTTTATTTCAAGAACCGTTTTAGCCCCTTCTAGATTTACTTTTGCTTCTTTTAATTGCTGTGTCATTTTATTAAATTGAATGGATAGCTCTCCCAATTCATCTTGTGACTCTATCTCTGTTCTAAAATTAAGATTACCCCTAGCAATTTCCTTGGTTCCTTTAAGTAGTTTTTTTAAAGGCCGAATTAGATTTCGACTTACTAAAATATTACCAAATAAAGTTAAAACAACAACAATAAATAGAGTTAAGAAGGCTTGAATTTTTGCCTCTTGTAAGGCAAGAGATAAGCTTTTGGTAATTTCTTCACCGAGCTCCAATCCTTTCTTAGTTAAAAGGTCAACAATTAAAGATTGATAAGTATAGATAATCAAAACCCCACTAACAAGTAAGGGAATAATCGTATAAAAAAGGGTAGATGAGAGCATTTTTGTAATAATGCTCTTTCCCCCAATTTTCTCTCTTAGATTTTTTTCCTTAGATACCATAATGTTAAGGAATCTTAATTTAAATAATAAATCTCCCTTTTAAAAAAGATGTTCTTTTGATCAGTAATAAATATATTTTTTACTCCTCAAACCCCAAGCTAGTAAAGAAATAAAAGGTTAAAGGGGCAAACATTATTCCAATTCTAACTAAAAGTACCAACCAGCCCTCAATAATTCCCAAAGCATCGAAAATTCCCATTATAGCATAAATCAAAAAGCCCAGGCTAAAACCGAACAGCTGTCTTTCGATAGGGTCTTTAGTGCGCCTCCAATTCCTTAATCGCCTAATGAACTCTATTATCATTAAGAGAAAAACTGGAAGAAATAAACAAAAAATAAAAAGCTTATTAGTCAAACTATTTGGTTCTGGGTCAGTTCCCCAAGATGTCATCTTTCCAAGACTAAATCCATATACAAAAAAGGTTAAAACAACTATTAAGACCATGAAGGTTGAAAGAGTATTAAAGAGAAAGCGCACCTTCTTGTTCTTAAAAAAACTCCATCCAAAATAATAAAAAAGAGGTATCAAATGAAGATAAGTTAGTGGACCGCTAAACCAACGAAATACAAACATATCTAAATCTATAAGATTCAACCAAGCAAAGAAATTTCTTAGTCCGACAAAAATCCATAATAATCCAAGTAATAAAGAAAAATAATCAAGACCCTGACTGTATTGTTTTACTCTTTTCTTTCTAGTTTCCTGAAGGAGAAAAAATACTACCAAACTAGTAATACCAATCACTAAACAAATAAATGTATTATATAAAATCCCTACATTCATAATAATTATATTATTATATTATATTGTATTGTTTTGTTTCGACTTTTTTAAAAAATACTTTGATTTTTACTAAATAACGGGTTGTTCTTTTATCCTACCATAATTTAAGATTCTTTCCTTTAAGTTCTATTTCCTCCTCTTTTTGAGGTAATCTTTTAATCAGGCTATGAAATTCCAGTTTTTTAAGGATTCTGATAATCTTTCCTTTGTCATATTCTCCCCATTGAATTTTCTTTGGGTTAAAATTAATTGGCACATTTTTTTTAATTGTGGCCAAATCTTTACTAAAAAAAGCTTGCTCTTTTTGTTGGATTAATAGTTCTTTTATTTTTAATCTAAGATCCTTAGATTTCTCAGTTTTTTTCTCCAACTGATCGTATATATTATCAAGCGTCCCAAATTCTTTCAGTAAACTAATCGCTGTTTTTTCTCCAATACCCGTTACTCCAGGAATGTTGTCTGAAGGATCTCCTCTTAAGGCCCTAAAATCAACTAATTGCTTGGGTTTTAATCCCAAATATCTCTCCTCGACCAATTTTTCGTCATATAAAACCTTATTCTTTACTCCTTTTCTTAGAAGATATACTCTGGTGTATTTATCAACCAATTGGAGAGTATCTAAATCTCCACTTAAAATAATTATTTGTACTTCTGGAAAAACCTGTTTTTGAGGAAATTTCTTTCCGATTGTTCCTATAATATCATCTGCTTCAAAACCTTTCTTTTCAAAAATGGAAACATTAAAAGCCCCTAAAACCTCTTTTACTTTAGGAATTTGATTATAGAGCTCCTTTGGGGCAGGTTTTCTCTTAGCTTTGTATCCTTTAAATTTTTTATGGCGAAAGGTAGGAGCGGGAAAATCAAAACAAGCAGCAATATAATCTGGTTTAAATTCTCTAATTGCTTTAAAAAAAACTAATAAAAATCCGTAAACAGCATTAACCAATTCTCCTTTTTTAGTAGAGAAAGAAGGTAGAGCATGGAAAGCTCTATGGATAACAGAATTACTGTCTATAATAATTAATTTCTTTTTTTGTTCAACCATTGAATTATGATTTTTCTTTTATTCTTATCGCGGAAGTTAAAATCAATTGAAATTACTCCTTTTGGCAATATATTTTTTATATGATTTGCCCATTCAACAGCAACAATGTTTTGAGGGTTAGAAATGATTTTTTTAAAACCTAAACTTAAAATTTCTCTTTCTTTTTTAATTCTATAACAGTCGATGTGATAGAAGAATTTGAAATTCTGATTAAGTAATCTAAACCTTTTGAAAATTACAAATGTGGGGCTTAAAATTCTTTCTTTTATCCCCAAGCCCTTAGCAAATCCTTGTAAAAAAGTTGTTTTCCCTCCCCCTAGCTCTCCTTGTAAGGTTAAGACTTGGGCTTTTTTTTCTTTCTTTTTTTTATTAAGAATTTTTTTTGCCAAACTCTCTCCTATTTTTTTTGTCTGAGAAGCATTATTGGTTATGTAATTAAATAACATTTAGCAATATATAAATTAAGTAATGGCTTTTATTATAAATAAAATTTAATGGATTGACTTTTTAAATAGAATAAGATAAGTTCAATTAATTAATCTTTAACTATTTTTATTGTAAGTCCTTATGCCCAAAAATTCAAAAAAGATTACAGGGCAAATATCAATTCCTCCAAAGATTTTAGCTGAAATCCAAAAAGAAGTAAAAAATATTCCTGCTTTTAAAGAAAAAATTAAGACTTCTTTGATAGGAAGACTAACTGAAGTTTTAGAGATAATTTTAGGAGGAGCAATTAATTTAGGAGCTTCTGATATTCATATTGAACCCAAAGAAAAAGAGACTAAACTACGGATTAGAATAGACGGTCTCTTACAGGATGTTTTCTTTATAGAAAAAGAAATATATCAAAAACTTGTTTCCAGAATAAAACTTGTTTCAGGTCTTAAATTAAATATTGATGACCGGCCCCAAGACGGCCGGTTTTCTATTTTAATACCTGAAGACGCAACAAAAGCTATAACAAAAACCTATTTAATAGAAATAAGAACCTCTACTCTTCCAACAGAATATGGAGAGACAATAGTTCTTAGAATCTTAAACCCTAAAAGCTTAATTAACCTTGAGGCTTTAGGATTAAGAAAAGATTTATTAAAACTCTTTACTAAAGAAATAAAGCAGCCCAACGGCATGATTATAGTCACGGGCCCCACGGGTTCTGGTAAAACCACTACTTTATATGCTTTTTTAAAAAAAATCCAAAAACCAGAAACTAAAATTATTACCATTGAAGATCCAATTGAATATCATTTAAAAGGTATTTCTCAAACACAGGTAAACCCTGCCAGAGGTTATGATTTTGCTAATGGCTTAAGATCTATTATGCGCCAAGACCCTGATGTTATTTTAGTGGGAGAAGTTAGGGATTTAGAAACAGCTAGTATTGCTCTCCAGGCCGCCTTAACCGGACATTTAGTTTTTAGCACATTACATACAAATGATGCAGCCGGTACAATCACTAGGCTCCAGGCTTTAGGAGAAAAACCGGTTAATATAGCTCCAGCTATTAATATGACCGTTGCTCAAAGATTGGTGAGGGTGGTTTGTAGATTCTGTTCCAAGTCTGAGAAAATTTCATCGTCTAATTTAAAAAAGATTAAAAAGGCTTTAAAAAATATTCCAAAAACAGATCGAGACTGGAAGATAAACTCTCAAATGAAAATTCCGAAAGCTATAGGTTGTAAACAGTGTAATTCTACGGGCTACAGAGGAAGAACTGGAGCGTATGAAGCTTTTTTAATTGATGACGAATTAGAAAAATTTATTTTAACCTCTCCTTCTATTGCGGCCTTAAGAGAAAAAGCTGTAAAAAAAGGAATGGTTACAATGCATCAAGACGGAATGATAAAAGTTATAAAAGGAATAACCACTATTGAGGAAGTAGAAAGGGTAACCGGAGAAGAGTAAGAACCGTACCTTCTGTAGAGCATTACTTTCGCTCAAGTAAATAAAAAAGCCTCAAAGCTGGGGGCTAACTAAGGTGTTAGGAACGCAAAGATTAGAATTTTTCCGAGGAGTAACTCAGCCTAGGCCAAGTTGTCCGGCTAAGAAAAACTCCTTACCCCCAGCTTTGAGGCTCTATTTACCTTTCTATTTTACTACATTATGGAAAATTTGTCAACCAGTGTAGCCCCTTTTTTAGGTTTAATACTAAAAGCAGCTCTAATACTGCTTTTTATTTTTATTACAACTTCTGTTAAATCATCTTACATTTCTAGTGTTGTTATTAATGAGATAGCCTGGATGGGAGCTGGAATCTCGTACAGCGATGAATGGATCGAGTTATATAATTATACTAATTTAGCAATAACCCTTGATGGTTGGTCTCTAAAAGCCGCTGATGGCAATCCAGAAATAACTCTTACTGGCACAATTCCAGCTAAGGGTTTTTATTTATTAGAAAGAACTGACGACACTACCCTTCCGAATATATTAGCCAATCAAATTTATACTGGAGCTTTGAATAATAAAGGGGAACATTTAACACTTTTTGATAGTGAAAATAACTTAATTGACGAAGTAAATTGCGGTGATGGTTGGTTTGCGGGCGATAATTCTACCAAACAAACTATGGAAAGAGTAAATTCTCAGCTTTCAAGAAATGATTCAGAAAACTGGCAAACTTCTCAAAACCCAAGCGGCACTCCTAAAGCCCAGAATGGTTTTAGATTGGCGGAGGACGGACCTCCGCAGGTTGAAAAAGAAGGTATTAAGAAAGAATTAGAATCGATAACTTATCCTTCGGGTATTATTTTTAATGAAATATTACCTTCTCCCGAAGGCCCAGACGCAAAAGAAGAATGGATTGAAATTTTGAATAAAAATGATTTTGAGGTTGATTTATCAAAATGGAAGGTTTTAGACATTATTGGAGCAACTAATACCTATATCTTTCCTAGTGGTATAAAAATTAAAGCTAAAGAATTTTTAATTCTCTCAAGGGTAGAAACAAAAATTACTTTAAATAATAGTGGTGATGGTCTAAATCTTATTCAACCAAACGATAATTTAATAGATAGTGTGGTTTATAAAAAATCTCCTCTGGGGCAATCATATAGCTTTACGGGCTCTGAATGGGTTTGGGCTTCAGTCCTAACCCCAGGTAATATTAATATTTTAAACGAAGAAAAAAACAGAGATAAAAAAGATGACTCTGAAAAACAAAGAGGGGGGTTAGCTACTGTGAGTAATCAGGTTTTTGAAGAAGGATTTAGTTTTTTTGATGTTTTTTTAATCGCTTTCACTTTGGCTGTATTCTCTGGAATAGTAATTTTATTTCTTAAAAATAAAATTAGAAGTTTAATATTCCAGTAAACCTTGAGCAAGTCCGAATGGGTTGATTTCTTTTGGAAAGTAGATTAAAATTAAACCGCAGTTAAAAAATACTCATTTATTTATAAGTTAATTAATTTAATATTATGTCAGGACATTCTCACGCTAAAACTGTAAAGCATAAAAAGGATTTAGACGCTAAAAGAAGAGGTAAAGCTTTCTCTAAAATGGCGAGGTTGATTTCTGTTGCCGTAAAAGAGGGGGGTCCTAACCCCGAAATGAATGCTAAATTACGAATGGCTATTGATACAGCTCATTCCTATAATATGCCCAACGATAATATAGAAAGGGCTATAAAAAGAAGCAGTGGAGAACTGCCTGGAGAAAAATTAGAAGAAATTCTTTTTGAAGCTTATGGTCCAGGAGGAACGGCTTTTTTAATTGAGGGAATTACTGATAATAAAAATAGGGCTCTTGGTGAAATTAAAAAAATATTAAATCAATATAATGGTAAGTTGGTGGGAGGGGGGGCTATTAGATGGATGTTTGAAAGAAAGGGCTGTATTAGCGTCAACTTAAGGGGGCAGGAAGAAAAGTTACAAAATAAAGAGTCTTTAGAATTAGTAGGTATTGAGGCTGGTGCTGAAGACATTGGATGGCGCGATGATAATTTAGATATTTATGTTAGTGTTGAGAATTTAGAAAAGACAAAAAAAGCCTTAGAAGAAAAAGGTGTTAAAATTGAATCAAGTAATTTGGAATGGAAGTCTAAAGAGACAATTATCTTAGAAGAAAAAGAAGGATCTTCATGTTTAAAATTATTTGAAGCTTTAGATGAAAACGATAATGTCCAAGACATATATTCTAATATAAAATTATGATTATTTTAGGAATTGATCCTGGTACAGCTAACACGGGTTATGGCCTTATTAAAAAATCTAAGACCTTGAGGTGTTTAGAATATAATGTAATCCATACCACCCCTAATTCAAACCCCGGAGAGCGTCTAAAAATAATAAACAATGAATTAACAAAAGTAATAAGAAAGTACAAGCCTGACGTTTTAGCAATAGAAAACGTCTATTTTTTTAGAAATCTAAAAACAGCTATTCCTGTTTCTCAGGCCAAGGGATCAATTCTTTTAACGGCCGCCAAAAAGGGTCTTCCTGTCTGGGAATGTACCCCTCTTCAAGTTAAGTTAGCAATTACTGGAAAAGGAAGAGCTGATAAAAAAGATATTCAAAAAGAATTAAAAAAAATACTCAAGTTAAAAGAAATTCCTAAACCAGATCATGCTTCCGACGCTTTAGCAATTGCTCTCACCTATCTTTTTAAAAAAGCTTAACGTGGGAGGGTTTGACAATCTTTCTTGAAAACTTATAATACTTTTTAAGGTTTCCTAAAAACAGGAAATCAAAGGTCTGAGAGTGAATAAATATTGAAAAAATATGATTCTCGAAGGTGAATTTTCCACCTCTTTCACTGCTGATGATAGTTTTGATGATAAACAACTAGAAAAAAGCTTTGAAGAAAATGAAGAAGGATTAGAAAGTGGAGAACTTGATACTTACGACGAATTTAGTGAAGATTAAAAAAAAGTAAAAACCCCGAAAAGGGGGTTTTTATTTTAGAAAGAAACTTTTTAATCTTAAATTATCCTTATAAACTTTTTTTTACCAATTTTAACCACAGAACCTTTTTTTATTTTAACAACCTCTCGCCAATCTTTTTTTACAAGATTATCAATTTTAATTGCTTTTTGTAAGATTAGTCTTTTCGCCTCAGACTTTGAAGTAACTTTTTTAGTTTTTAATAAAAACTCTAAAATATTAAGCTCCTTTTCTTTAATCTTCACTGCTTTAATTTTTAAAGGAAGTTTTTTTTCTTTAAAGACCCTGTTAAATTCTTGTTTAGCCTTCTTGGCTTTTTTTATCCCATAATAAATCCTAACAATCTCTTTAGCTAATTTAGCCTTTAAGTCTCTTGGGTTAACCTTTTTTGACTTTAGGTCTTTTTCTATTTTTTTTATTTCACTTAATGATGCTCCAAGGCAAAGCTCAAAATAATGTAAAATTAGATTATCCCTTAAAGACATAATTTTACCGTACATTTCATTTGGCTTATCGGTTAAATTAACAACATTATTATAGCTTTTACTCATCTTTCTTCCATCTAAACCAATTAATAATGGGGTTGTTAGGATAAATTTATCTTTTTTATTATAAATTTTTTGAAGCTTCCTTCCCACCAACATATTGAAAGTTTGATCGGTTCCTCCTATTTCTAAATCAATATTCATTGCCACCGAATCATATCCTTGCATTAAGGGATAAAATAATTCATTTAACCAAACCTCTTCTCCTTTTTTTAATCTTTTTTGGAACATATCTCTTTCCAGTAAACGAGAAATGGTAAAGTGAGAAGCTAAATTAATTAAGTCTTTAAATTTGAACTTTGCCAGCCAATCAGCATTGTATTTAACTTTAATTTTTGAAATATTAATTACTTTCGCTGCTTGCTTTTTATAGGAAGTCATATTTTCTCTTATTTGATTTGGGGTTAATGGTTTTCTTTCTTTACCTCTACCCGAAGGATCTCCAATCTGAGCCGTAAAATTACCTATAAGAAAAATTACTTCGTGCCCTAGGTCTTGAAACTCTTTTAGCTTCCTTAGGCAAACAGCATTACCAAGATGAATATTGGGAGAGGTTGGATCTACCCCGAGATAAATCCTGATTTTACGTTTTTTCATCAGGATTTTTAATCCTTTCTTGGTAGGTAAAATCTGTTTAACTCCCCTGGTTAGAACTTCTTCAATGTTTTTGGGCTTTTGATTTAACATACTTTTATCATAAAATAAAATACAAAAAATTCAACTTTGTTTTTGAAAAAAAACAAAAAGCTATTATAATAATTAGATAACATGCCAAAAAGGACATATAAAAGAAAAACGTATAGAAAAAGGAGGGTGGTTTTTAATCTGATTATTAAATTGGTTGTTTTTTCTTTTTTTATTATAGCTTTTGGTTTTTTATCTTTATTCATATATTACGTTAAGGGTTTCCCAAGGCCTGAAATATTCACAGAAAGACAGCTTGCCCAATCTACTAAAATATACGACAAAACAGGAGAAGTTCTTCTATATGAAATATATGGTGAAGAAAAAAGAACATGGGTTCCCCTAGAAAAAATATCAGACCACTTAAAGCGGGCTGTAATCGCAGTCGAGGATTCAAATTTTTATAATCATTTTGGGATAGACATAAAGGGCATTATTAGATCTGTCTTAACTAATTTAAAAATTGGCAAGCCTATTTATGGAGGATCTACAATTCCCCAGCAGCTAATCCGCTCAACCTTCTTAACATTGGAGAAAACAGCTGAACGAAAGCTTCGTGAAATTATTTTATCTCTTGAGATGGATCGTCGTTATTCTAAAGATAAAATCCTTGAGTGGTATCTAAACCAAGTCCCGTTTGGTCAAAATGCTTATGGGGCAGAGGCTGCTAGTCAAACTTATTTTGGAAAATCTGTTTCTGAGGTTTCTTTAGCTGAATCGGCTGTTTTGGCCTCCTTAATCCAGGCCCCCTATCGTCTTTCTCCTTACGGAGAAAACAAAAACGACCTTTTGAATAGAAAAAACTATGCCCTAGACAGAATGGTAGAAGAACGATTCTTGTCTGAAGAAATAGCGCAAGCCGCTAAAAAAGAAGAGATAAATTTCATTCAAAAACCAATTCAGATTAAAGCCCCTTATTTTACTTTATGGGTAAAACAACAACTGGAGGAAAAGTATGGGGAAGAGTTTTTAAGGAGAAAGGGGTTAAAGATATATACTTCTTTAAATTGGGAAATTCAAGAAATAGCTGAAAGGGTAACAAAAGAGGGTGTTGAAAAAAATAAAGCATACAATGCTCATAATGCGGGCTTGGTAGCTATTAGTCCAAAAAATGGTGAAATTTTAGCTATGACTGTTGGAACAGGAGAATATTACGCTCCAACCCTTCCAGAAGGATGTGTCTCAGGACAAACCTGTTTATTCGACCCTAAATTTAATGTGGTGGTTGGAACAAAAACTAATCCTGGACGCCAACCAGGATCAGCCTTCAAACCCTTTGTTTATGCCACTGCTTTTAAAAACGGTTATAACGATGAAAATACTGTTATAGATGAGCTCACCAATTTTGGATTATGGGGAGATAAAGAATATATTCCCCAAAATTATGATGGTATTTTCCGGGGAGAGGTAACCCTAAGAACGGCTTTAGCGCAGTCTCTCAATATTCCTTCAGTAAAAGTTCTTACCACCTTAGCGGGAATACCAGAAAGTATAAAGACGGCTGAAAGGTTAGGTATTACTACTTTAAACCCTCCTTTTGGACCCGCTATTGTTTTGGGTGGATGGGAAGTAAGACTGTTAGAAATAACATCTGCTTATGGGATTTTTGCTAATGATGGTTTAAGAACCCCCTATATTTCAATTTTAAAAATAGAAGACTCCAATGGAAATATTATTGAAGATAATAAAAAAGACTCAATAAGGGTTTTAGAAAGTGTAGTTGCTAGATTAATTAATAATATTTTATCTGATAACGAGGCCCGAACCCCTATGTTTGGAGCTTTTTCGAATTTATATTTTCAAGACTATCAGGTTGCAGCTAAAACCGGAACCACCCAAAATTACAGAGATGCATGGACTATTGGTTATTCTCCTACAATTGTTACTGGGGTTTGGGTTGGTAATAATAATAATAAAAGCATGGCAGAGGAGCCAGGGGTTGTTTTGGCGGGTCCTATTTTCCATAATTTTATGGAACAAGCCCTTCTGCTTTTTCCAAAAGAAGATTTTAAAACTCCAGAATAAAAAGATAAAATATTGTCTCTTGATTAAAAAAAATACCCTTTTAAAAGAGTGTTTTTTTATTGTTTTAATTAATTTTAATTATCTTAACTGGCCTTAATCGGCATTATAATATAAAGATAATCCTTTTCTATTATGGGTTTTAGGGCTGCTGGACCACCTTCGTCTGTTAGTTCAAAGTTTAATTCTTTTCCCTCTACCCCTGAAATACCATCAATTAAAAATCTGTGGTTAAAAGAGATTGAAATGCTTTTTCCTTTAATTGTTCCCTTAAAGGATCCCTTATATTCTCCCAGGTCGGGACTTTGGCTTGAAACCTCTATTTTTCCTTTATCCGCATTAATATTAAGTTTTACCTCATTAATTTTACCGCTAAAAAGACTGGCTGTTTTAATTTGATTTAAAAAATCTTTTTTTTGGACATGGATTCTGGTCTCATATTTTTTCGGAATTATTTCTTCATAGTTTGGATATTCTCCCTCAATAAGTCTTGACGTAAACTGAATTTGAGGTTGGATAACCCCCTCTGCCCTGTATTCAAATAAAACTTGGTTGCTCGACAGGTGAATTTTTAAATCACCCTCTTTTTCATTAAAAATACCAATAATTTCTTTTACCGCTGATTGAGGAAGAATTAAAGAGTAGTCTTTTGAAAGTTTATTTTTAGAAAAAATTTTCTTTTCAGCCAACCTAAAACTATCTGTTGCCACTATTTTAATTAGGTCTTTTTGAAGAATAAATAAGACGCCTGAAATTTCAGTCCTACTTGTTGAGGGAGAGGGAATATTTACAATTTGACCCAAGGCCTGACAAAATTTAATACTATTAATATTAATAATATCACCCCCTTTAATTTGGGGAATAATAGGAAAATCTTCTGGATTTATACCTTTAATTTTAGTTGCGTAATTTTCACACTTTAAAGATAGGGTAAGGTCTTTTACCTCTAAATTTATAGGTTTATCGGGTAAAAAATTAAGTAAATTAGAAAGAAATTTAGTGGGAATACAAATTTGCCCCTCTCTTTCTACTTTAGCTAAACCCTGCCAACTTATACTTGATTCTAAATTAGTGGTTGATAATTTTAAAAAGTTTTTATCTGTTTTTAAAAGAGTATTTTGTAAAATAGGTAATGTTAGAGATTTTTGAGAAACTCTTTCAACAATATTAATACCCTTTTTTAGTTTTTCCTTTAATATAATTAATTTCATTGTTGTTGTTGTTGTATATATTGTTTTTTTAATAATTTATAAGAGAATGAATTGGGGAATATCTGGGTATTTATTTTATAATTTATTATTAATAAGTTGTTGATATTTTGATTTTTTTATTTTAAGTTTTATTTTTTATTTTTCCCCCCAAATTTATCCATATAAAATCCTCTGTCTTATTAACCTAATTTCCTCACCTAAATTTTCGTTTTTTTCTATTTCTTTAACAATTTTTTCATAAGCATAAATCGCAGTGGTGTGGTCTTTACCTCCAAGCTTTCTTCCAATAAAGGGAAAAGAGGCTTTTAATTCCTTCCTTAATAAATACATTGCTATTTGTCTGGGAAAGACAATTTCTTTTTTTCTTGAAATAGATATCAGATCTTTTTCCCTTAAATCATAAAAATTAGCTACAGAATGGATTATTCTTTTTGCGTTGACAATTTTGTTTTGGGTAGAGGTTAAATTTCTTAAGAGCGACTTTATTGTTTTCAAATCGGGTTGGAAATTGTTTAGTTTTTGATAAGCAATTAATATATTCAAGGCCCCCTCTAACTCTCTAATATTCTGTTTAATATTAGAAGCAATATAATTTAAAGTTTCTTCTGAAAAGTCTGTTTTTCTTTCTTGGCACTTAGATTTTAAAATAGCAATTCTTGTTTCTAGACCCGGGAGAGAAATATCGGCTATCATCCCCCCATCAAAACGGGATCTTAATCTCTCTGCTAAAGAGGTGATGGCTTTGGGCGGTCGATCAGAGGAAAGAATTATTTGTTTATTCTTTTCATATAAACTATTAAAAATATAAAAGAATTCTTCTTGCGTTTTTTCTTTACCCGCCAAAAACTGGATGTCGTCTATTATTAAAACATCAATTTTTTGGTACTTTGCCTTAAACGCCTCAGTTTGACGGTTTCTAATTGCAGAGATAACTTCTGAAACAAATTTTTCTGTTGGAATATATTTAACTTTTTTTTGCTGGAAATTCTTAACTATTTCATTACCAACAGCCTGTAAAAGATGAGTTTTTCCCAAGCCGACACCTCCATAAATAAAAAGAGGATTATAAACCTGTCCTGGGTTTTGAGTTGTTGCCCAACAGGCAGCATGAGATAATTCATTAAAAGGTCCCACAATAAAATTATCAAAAACATATCTCGGGTTAAGGTTTGTATCTCTTTCAATATTAAATTCTTGAAATTCTAACTGTTCGTTTTCTAGAGAGAAAGTTATTTTTTTAAGAGTTTTTAACCCACCCTTTCCTGTTTCATATTTTATTCCTTTAATTCTTCTGTCTAAGTTGTGTAAAATCTTAAAAATAGTTTTGTTGTATTTTTGTTCCAACCACTCCTTAGCAAATGAGTTGGGGACAGAGATAAAAACAAGTCCCTCTTTTTGAGAAGCAATTTGAGTATTTTTAAACCATGTTGCAAAATTTGCAGATGAAATTTGTAGTTGGATTTGAGCTAAAACAGCTTGCCAAAGTTCTTCTTGGTTCATAAAAAAACGGGTTATAAATTCCGCAAGGATTATGCGGATTTTTATTTTTCAAAAATAGGTTATTTTAAAAAAGAAAGTTCTAATTTATTCTCTTTTAAATTATACTACAAGTCAAGAGAATGTAAAACTAAAGGAAAAGTTATATTTTGTTAATAACCTGGGTAGAAGTTGTGAATTAATATTTTAATGATTTTTCAGCGAATTTAAACAAAACAGAGATTATAGTCTTTAATATATTAAGATTGACTTAGTTTGATTTTGTGTTTAAAATAAAAAATAAGAATCTTCTGCTTCACAGAAGAACCTTGATTTTACTAATTAAGAATCATGAAACACTTCGTGTTTCAGATTCTTAGTTTTATAAATTATGTCATTTACCTATCGTCCTAAAAAAAGGAAAAGAAAGAGAGCCCATGGGTTTTTAAAGAGAATGAAAACCAAAACGGGGGAAAGGGTTTTAAAAAGGAGAAGAAAGAAAGGCCGTAAACGAATAACCCCCTAACTCTAAACTATAAAAAAACAATCCTTAAAATTTATGTTGCCCGACAAAAATCGGCTGAAAAAAAAGAAGGATTTCGAAAAGGTTTTAAAAGAAGGCAAAGGGTTTAAAGAGGGCTCTTTAATTCTAAAGGTAAAAAAAAATAAATCAAAAAAACTTCGTTTTGGATTTGTAGTTTCTCGGAAGGTTTCAAAAAAAGCCGTTGTAAGAAATAAAATTAAAAGAAGACTAAGAGAAGTGGTTAAGGAAAGAATAAAAAAGATAGATAAGAGCTTTGATATTATAATAATAACTCTTCCCAATACTGAAACGAAAGATTTTCAAGAACTAAGAAGAATAATAGAAAAATTATTTAAAAAAGCAGGGATTGCCAATTTATGAACCCACTAATACAAGCCTTTAATACTTTATTATATCAACCGTTATTTAACGCCCTGATTTTACTATATAATTATTTACCGGGTAACGACTTTGGTTTGGCGGTAATTATTTTAACTTTTTTACTTAGACTTTTCCTTTATCCTGTGATGACACAAAGTATAAAATACCAACAAGCGTTGAACGAAATTCAACCAAGACTTAAAGAAATTCAAGAAAATCATAAAAACGACAAAGAGCAACAGGCAAAAGAGATAATGAATCTTTATAAAGAAAAGAAAATAAATCCCTTTAATGTCTTTTTACCACTATTAATCCAATTACCTCTTTTAATTGCTCTTTTCCAGGTCTTCAAAACAGGATTGCAACCCGAATCAATGAGTAGTCTTTATACTTTTATTACCCACCCAGGAGAAATTAATTATCTTTTTTTGGGATTAATAAGCCTTTCAGAGCCAAGTTTATTATTAGCCGCCATAACTTCTGTTGTTCAATTCTTTCAATTTAAAAGAATGAATCCCAAACAAAAAACTATCCGTCAGTCAGGGGGAACGAAGAAAAAAGATACTATTATGCAGTTTTCAAATGTGGCCCAAAAGCAAATGCCTTATTTCCTTTCAGCCTTTACTTTTGCTTTTCTTACAAAACTACCAGCAGCCCTAGGCCTTTATTGGATAACAACTTCTTTATTTTCAATAGGCCAGCAATATATTTTAACAAAACATGGTAAGTCCAGTTAAATTTGAAGAAATTAAAAAAATAACACGAGAATTTTTGGAAAAAACCACTTTTGATATAGAGGTTGAGTTTTTGCCGCAAAAAGATCTTACCATTCCTATTAATTTAAAAACCCAAGAACCCCAAATTTTAATTGGAGAAAATGGGCAGACCCTAGTTGATATCCAGCACATATTAAAGGCAATTTTAAAAAGGAAAATTCAAGAAGATTTCTATATTGATTTAGATATTAACGGCTACAAAAAGAAAAAAATTGAATATTTAAAAGAATTAGCTAGGTCTGTTGCAGATGAGGTTTCTTTAATGAAAGAAGAGAGAAGTCTTCCTTTTATGCCAGCTTATGAGAGAAGAATTATTCACATGGAATTAGCAGAAAGAAGTGAAATAGCCACAGAAAGCATTGGTAGGGAGCCTGAAAGAAAAGTAGTAATAAGACCTTATCCTTAATTTATAAAGCCCAAAAGAAAAGAGTATAAAAAAAGAGAGACACAATAGGTCTCTTTTTTTCATTATACAACAATAACAGGGAGTGAAACGACAGGTTTCTTTTAACTATAATAAAAACTCAAGAAATCACTAAATCCGACCCTCTTTAGCTCTTTTTATTTTTAAAACTTCCTCAGGACTGGTGGTAACTATCTGGTCTTCAGTATAAGAGGCTACAACTTTCATCGCCACGTGCTTTTGGCCTGCAAAAAATATCCCCTCTCCAACATCAGCTTCCAATAATAGATATTTTTCTTCTTCAGTCAAATTAAAAGCTTTTTTTACAACGTCTATTGTTGCTGGCGATTGTTTCATTAAAATCTGTAAGGAAGAGTTGGTAATAATTGGCTGCCCATAAGAGGACTTCATAAAATCATTAACGTCTTGAGAGATGGTAGTTACCCCCAACCAATATTTTCTTGCTCTTTTACATATTCCATAAAGAAAAGAGGCCCCGTCTTCGTTTTGCATTAACCACCAGGCCTCATCAACCACCAATACTCTCTTTTTAAGTTCTGATCTGACTTTATTCCAGATAAATCTCATAATAATAAACATTGCTATTGGTCTTAATTCGTCTTCCATATCCCTTATTCCAAAAGAAACAAAGGGTTTTTCCATATTAATGTTTGTTGGCTGGTTGAAAAATTGAGCAAAAGTTCCTTTAGTAAATTTTCTTACTCTTCTTACCAGTGATTCGCCTCCTTCCATTCCCTCTAAAATAGATTCAAAATCCCCCATTAAAGGTATTCTTTCCCGCCAGGTGGAAGGATTGCTTTCTGGTGTAATATCTTTTGCAGCATATGTTTCAGTCAAAGCCATATCAATAATTGCATCTTCTTCAGGAGTAAGCCCTCCCAGCATAATTCTTAAAAGTCCTACCAAATTAATAATGCTTGATCTTAAAACGTCTTCTGGTTTCTCGTCTTCTCTTGGGGTGGGTAAGTCAAAAGGATTAATATGGTTTGGAGAGGCTAAAGAAATATTGAAAAAAGACCCGCCAACCGCATTAGCCAAGTATTTATACTCGTTTTCAGGGTCAAGGACTATTATGTCCACTCCTAACATTAAAGACCTCATAATAGCCAATTTGACACAGTAACTTTTTCCAGAACCCGCCTTGCCAAATAAAACTTCGTTAGCATTTTCCAAGCTAAAGCGGTCAAATAAAATTAAGGAATTATTATGCCTGTTGATTCCATATAAAATTCCCTCGCTAGAGCTTAAATCAAAAGAAACAAAAGGAAAGACTGAGGATAAGGGGCCTGTATTCATGGGGGTGTGGACTAAGAGCTGGTCTAAACCATAGGGAGCTGTAGAGTTAAAACCTTCTCGTTGTTGGTAAAGGGTGGGTTTAATATAAATCAATCTTGATTCTAACATTGACCTTAAAGACGTCTCCACTTCTCTTAACTGCTGACTGTTATTTCCTAAAACAGTTAAATAAATACCAAGTTTAAACATTCTTTCTTGAGCAGTTGTCAATCTATCTCTTAATTCTTCAAGATCTCTGTAGGCGGTCTCTAAAGTAGGGTCTCTGATTAAGCCCTTTTCTTGCCTTTCCATAATTTCAGCTGTAACCTCTGTTACTTTTCTTCTCAAATTTTTTAAAACAGTTCCAGTGTAAATGGGATGAATATGGATACCAATATTCATTGGGGTATCCAAATTAATAATAGGAGAAAACCATCCGGTATTTATATATCTTGGATAGGAGAAAATAAAAAAAGACCTGGCTAATCTTTTACCCAATTTTAAGTGATCAGGCTTTAATGAAGTAAGAGCTGAAGGAGCAATAATATCTTTTATTCCTATTGTTGGAGCTTCAAAAATTGGTCCTAATTTTTTACTTTTCTTTTTAAAAAATGGAAATTTCATAAAATTATTTAATCTGATAATTCAGGCGGTATCTCTGGATAGTACCCAACCTCTGCTTCTTCTGGGTGGTACAAACTCCAAAAAAGCTCAATTAATTCAACAGTGTTTAAGGGGGCACATTGGAGTCCGCACCTTCTTAAGCCTAAAGCTACGAATTCCATCCTTTGCCAGAGCTGGGTTTTTGCTCTTTGAAACCTTTCTTCTGTAAGGGTTTTTTTTGTTTTTTTAACCTTATCTATGCTTAGCGTTAATCTTGGGAGCTCAGCAAAGACAAAAGGCACAACTGCAAAAAAACTCTTTGACATAATTGCTCCACCCGCAATTAACTCTTTAATAAATTTTTCATATTCTCCGATTTGTAGCTTTAAAAGTTCGTTTTTTTCTTTTTTTTCTAATTCTTTTAAGCTTTCTAAATAACCCGTCATATTTAATCTCCTTGACTGGATAACTATCTCTAAAGAAAAATCAAGTGAATTTAAAAAACTCTGAAATTGATAAATAATAGCTTTTTGTTCTTCTTCAGATTTCAATGCGAAATTCTGGGAAGAAACCATTAATATCCCCCTTAAAGCTTTATTTCTTAAAACAACCACTCCTTCTTTAATTTTTTCTATTTCTAAAAGTTGTTGGGTGGAAGATTTAGCCATAATCACTAATTAATAAATAATAAGACATAATTTAAAAAAAAGCGGAACTATTATTTACTTTTTGTTTCTATTTTTGTTTTTATTTTATTTAAACGGCTATCACCGCTAATTTTTAGAGGAAGTTCGTCTTCTGGAATTTTTTCTTTTCTAATCACTACTTCTTCTTCAAAAACCTCTTTTTTAACCCCCTTTCTTCTCCAGAGGTACATTTTTGGTGAAAGAGTATATTTGAAAAAATTTATAATCAAAGTGGGAAGGGGTATATTATCTATCTTTAAAAAAGCAAAAGCTAAACCTGTTCCTCCCAAAACAAGACAAGCGGTATAAAAAATGAAAGAGGAAGCAATAAAATAAAGAACAAAACAAAAAGCGCCTGGAATAGCGATATAAGTAAATTGCCGAAGGGTGAGAGGACCCACTATTTTCGGCTCATGCTCAATGAATTGGGGAATGGTAAAACGCATAAATTAGTATTTAGTAGCTAATATTAAGTATTATTTTTCCTTACCTATACAATTAAAACAGAATAAACCGCTTACCTCTTACTACTTATTGCCTACTACTATTTTATTGATTCCTTATACACATCTTCCTCTTCTCCTCCTCCTACTGGTTCTCTATAAACATCCTTTTTCTTTGGCGGTTCGGGTGGTTTTTCTGAGGGAGGTGGGGTGACTGGCATTTTGGCAAGCGGAGCAATCTCCATTCGATATAACTTTTCTAAGTTTTCTTTAACCGGGTAAAAGACATATCGATAGATTTCTTGTGAAATTTTTTTTGCTTTGCTTTTTTTTAATCTCAAAGCAACCTCTATGGTGTCCTCAAACTCTTCTGGAGGTAATAATCCTATAAGAACTTGTCCTACATAATTAATCATATCCTCATGACTATTCAATAGGTTATATCTAGAACAAATCTCAAAGATATCATTTCCTACTTCTTGAGAAAATACAGCGTCCCTTAGTTCTTGGGGAAGCTTTTCGTACAGTTTCCAAAATTGTTTAGATGTATATTTTTGTGGCATGTTTAATATTTATTAATAAGAATAAGAAAAGTGAAAGTATTGACAAAAATTTCTATTTATGATATTATATTTAATAATAAATATATATTAAGAATAAAGAAAAAATAAAAATAATGAGGTGTTATTGAATGGTAAGTGAAAAAGAGATAAGTAAGATGGAAAAAGAGTTAGAAGATTTTAACAAAAAAATTGGAAAAATAACTCAATCCTTACAAGAAGATTCCAGCGGCGACGATTCAATTGAGAGCCTGACAAAACAATTAAAAGCAGCCAGGTTAAGGGTTCAACTGGAGGAAGCGAAATGGCAGATGAAAAAGCATATAAATAAGATTAAGAAACAGCAAGAGGTTGAAAATCTTAAAGCAGATATTATGGAAGCGCATATGAGAGGAGATGATACAGAGAGAGACGCTAAGTTAGTGGAACTAGCAACTGAATCTCCATCAGCCGAAAGGAAAATCAAGAATAAATTAGGTCTTAAAATAAAAAGTGCATTAAAAATTAAATAATTAGGGGCGAAATTCTGGGTCTTTACCCCGTTTTTTTTTATATAAAGCCACTTTAAGAATTCTTACAGATTTTTTTATTTTTTGGATTTATCTTCATTTATTATTCTCCCCTTTCTCTTTTGGATATTTACTTAATTCTGCATACCTTTCCCATCTTTCTCTAAGAGCCTTTTTTGCTTCTTTTGTAGGTTCTAATTCTTCGAATTCTTTCTTTATATCTTCTAATATTTCTTTCCTTGTTTTATTTTCTTCCGCTTCTTCAAAGCGCTTAAAAAACTTTCGTTTATCTTCTTCTGAAAAATTAAGACCTTTAACAAAGTTCTTGAATTCCTCTTTTTCAGTTGTTGTTCTTTGAGCTTTACTTACTCCTTTTATTACTTTTTGTCTCGCTTCTTCAAGTAAATTGTTTTCTGCTCGCCTCTTTGTTATTTTTCTCTGTTTAGCTACTTCTTCGATTCTTTTAGCTGATATTCCGTATCTTTTTAGGGTTAGTTCTCTTGCCTTCTGTCTTGTTCCGGGGGTTTCTTTAAGTCCTAGTGTTCGTCTTCGTGGTGGCGGCACAGTTGTGGGTATTGGTGCTCCTGGAGGTGGTCCTCCTGGTGTAGATGTTCGTGGTGGCGGCACAGTTGTGGGTATTGGTGCTCCTGGAGGTGGTCCTCCTGGTGTAG